>Ga0075462_10000190_pt1 | contig 18100 bp, 3 predicted proteins | sample DEB08_DNA_4_FD_71487 | JGI IMG/M metagenome (GOLD analysis project Ga0075462, IMG submission 71487) | Aqueous microbial communities from the Delaware River and Bay under freshwater to marine salinity gradient to study organic matter... | ecosystem: Environmental > Aquatic > Marine > Coastal ...
TGCAGACCTTGTAGAACTCAAATTAGACATATTGGGAGATCCTGATTACATACCCACAGGTGATGGTTTTTTCCAAAAAGAAGAATTGGCTAATAGATTGTATACTGAACCATATTGGCCAGATGGCACAATCAACTATGACTTGACAATTCCGCATGTTCAGGTTAATTTTAAAACACCAACAGAATACAATGACTTGACTGGATTGGCAGATCCAACAGTGGACAAAAAGTATAGCAGTAGCGAATTCAGTGGCATATACAAAGTTATAGAAGTTCGCAGCACTTTTCAAGGTGGAGCGTTTACACAAAAACTTAATCTTGTGCGCACAAAAACACAACCTGACGTAAACGGACAAATTGAGCAAAACAGTTATGCAGAAGCATTTGATCCTGGTGCTACACAGAAGAGTGCTAAAAAAGAAGTCAGCAAGCAGATTGCTAAAAAAGAACAAACAGAACCGGAAAAACAACAGGAAGTAGCAAGAAACTTTGCAGTAGGTGGCTCAGCCACAGAAACAACACCAGCACAACCTGGTCCTAGTTCAAGTGAAACTACAGCAATTGGCAACACAAGATTTGGAGATACGCTTGCTAAAGGTAGAGCAATTAGAGATCAGAAATTATCAGCCCAAACACTAACAGATACTAACACCGAAATTGATCCAGTAGATTTTGGTGATGTACCATAAACATAGGAAGATATAGATGGCAACCAGTTCAAGAAATGTAGGACGCAGAGGAGGAGACAAAGCCTTTGACACCAGTGCTAAACGTGGTGTTATGGAAGAAAAAGGCATTGTCATTGGCATTGTTAAAGAAAATGCACACCCTGTGCGCATGGGCAACATCATGGTGTTTATACCTGGCAGAGGTGCTACAGGACAAACATTACAAGGTGATGCTAGAAGCATAGAAGATGATCCAGCACAGTGGCGCATGGTGCGCTACGCTACGCCGTGGTACAGCAGAACAGACACCACAAGCCAAACCAACAATTACACAGATGTAAAAAACACTGCAGGTATCATATATCCTGCACCCGACATTGGCACACGAGTGTTGTGTTTCTTCCCTGAGGGTAAAAACGCAGAAGGCTTTTGGTTTGCATGTGCACCTGATGCATACATGATGCAGAGTTTGCCTGAACCAACTCCAACCAGCAACTTTGACAACACAGGAAGTATTACACCACGTGGCCCAGTGCCTGCAGGTGAATTTAATGATCGCATCACAGACACACGCAGTTTAAAAAACTACAGCACTGTGACTAGACCTGTACAAACTGATTTTTACAGCAACATTGTCACGCAAGGCATTGATCAAAGCACCAGCAAAGGCATTAGTAACAGTGGTTACATGCGAGAAACACCTGCTGAACTTATAGGCATAACCACAAAAGGTCGCAGAATAGATTCATCAGGCACTGACATCAAAGACCGTAGAGATATCATCAGCGCACTAGAAAGTGGCAATCAACAACAAGGTGTTGGTGGAGATAGGCTCAAAGTTCTCAAAGGTTTCACAAGAGCCAAAGGACACAGTTTTATATTAGATGATGGCGATGTGCGTGGCAAGGACCAACTGATACGATTGCGCAGTGCCAAAGGTGCACAGTTCCTAATACACGACACAGAAGAGTTTGTGTACATCATCAACCAAAGTGGCAATGCTTGGATGAGCATGGACAAACACGGACAAATAGATGTGTACAGTGAAAAGAACATCAACTTCCGTAGCACCAACATGAACTTTCATGCAAAAAAAGATATCAAAATGCATGCTGGAAACTTTATAGATCTAGTGAGTGAAAACGAAGTCAACATTGAAGCAGACCAAGATGTGAGCATGCACAGCACCGGTGCTATGGCATTTGTTAATGGCAGTAGTGCAGTACACATCAACAGTGGTGGACAGTTAAACATTGCAGGCAGTAGTGCTACCAGCATCAAAGGCGGTGGTGTTATGGCAATGAGTGCAGGATTAATACTGCTACAAGGACCTACTATAAGTCCCACAACCAAAACCAGTATTCCAAGCACACCGCTAACAGATACAAAACTTGAAGGTGATTTTTGGAATGCCAGTGATCGAACAAACACCACTGTGGACAGGATGCCCACACATGAACCTTATCCAAGTTTTGATGCACCCACAGAAGCACGACCACGTGGAAATAGACGCAGTGGCGGCGGAGTTGGCAGTGTGGTTGGCAGTCTTGCAGGTGTAGGAGTTGGCGCAGGTTTACCTATCAGCAGCGGACTTGGATTGAGTCCTGGCGCACTTGGTGGTGCATTGGGTGGCGCTGGTGGATTAACAAGTGCATTAGGAGGTGCTGGTCCTCTTACATCAGCACTGGGTGGAGCATTACCAGGAGGTCTTTCTGCAAATGTCTTAAGTCAAGTTAGTGATGTCGGTGGACTTTCCAGCATCACAGGCAGTCTAAGCACCATAACTGCTGGCAGTTTTGATGTAGGTGGACTTACAAAGGCAGTGGGAAGTACAGGGTTAGGTGGTCTTGCAGACATCACCAACAGTGTGCCTGGCTTGAGCAGTATAACCAGTGCTGGCAGCTTGGTACAGGATTTTGGTAGCAATCTACCCATTGAATTTCCTATGCCTAATGTTATTAGCAGTGTAAGCAGTGTGGGTGGTTTCTCGCCTGACAGTTTGTTGCAAAACAATGTGTTGAATAAAATAAGTACCGGCAGTTTGAGCAAAATTACAGGTGCACTACCAGGCAGTACCAGTTTTGGACAACTACCAGGATTAGCAAATATTCAAAACTTTGCCAACAATGGACTTGCCAATTTACCAGGTGGATTTGATCCAGTTAACATATTAAAAAGTAACGAGTTCCCGGTAGGTGTTGGTGGCATCGATGCAGGAACACTCAGAGGCATGGCCGCGGCTACTACTAATTTTGTAGGAAGTGGCGGAGTTAGCAGTTTTGTTGACAGTGCAACAGGTGCTGTTGGCAAGTATGGATTTACAGTGAGCAATCTCAAAGATGCTGGATTTATCAAACCCAGTGCAGTGTTAAATGCACAAATGATGGACAGTAGGGTATGGACTGGCAAACAAGGCATGGACAGTTTTGCTAGTTTTGCTAACAATAGCACACTGCAAGACAGTTTGTTTTCAGAAGTGACACAAAAGAACATGCAAGGTTTGGCAAATGCAGGCACAATTTTTCCTAATGATCCAACAGATGTTATGGCAGGACTCACTAATACGGCAAATGTTGTGGGTGTGAAAAATGCAGCAAACATAAGATTTGCCAAAAACCTACAGCCGTTTCCTGTTGATGGTACAACAACGGTATTGAGCACACAAGATGTACAAGCAAAGGCAAACCAACTGTTAGCAGAAACTATAAGTGCAGCCAACAGTGTGCTGCTACAAAACGAACAACAACGCAGCCTTTTCAGGGATGAATTGGGCTAGGTAAATACGTTATGGCTTATTACAGAGGATACAACACAGTAGATAATATTTTTGGTAGCACCCGGTTGACTGAAAGTCAATTGGTGCGTAGAGATATACTCAATCACTTCAATGTCAACCAAGGCGAGGCAGTGATGCGTCCAAACTTTGGTTCTATTATTAAAAGCATTGTGTTTGAACCACTCACCGAAGAAACACAAGAACTAATAATTGACGAAGTAAAACGTGTTGTACAAAGTGATCCACGAGTGCAAATGACCGATATGGAATTGCAAGAATTCGAAAATGGAATTCAGGTTGCTATGTCACTACGCTATATAAACACTGATCTAAGTGAACAACTTTTTATAAAATTTGATAGAGATACACAAAGAGCAGTGTTCGTATAATATGCGTAGTTTATACATCAAATAAATAATACAAACAGGAAGTAAACATGGCACATATCACTAGACAGTCAAATTTATTTGCAGCAGAAGATTGGACCAAACTCTACGAAAGTTTCAAAGAAATTGACTTTCAGAGTTACGATTATCAAACTATTCGCAAAAGTTTGATTGACTATCTGCGCACCTATTACCCGGAAGATTTTAACGACTTTATTGAAAGCAGTGAATATGTTGCAATGATAGACATGATTGCTTATCAAGCACAGGCACTGAGTTTCCGTGCAGATTTAAATGCAAGAGAAAATTTTTTAGAAACTGCTACACGCCGAGACAGTGTGTTGCGTCTTGCAAAACTGATCAACTACAACCCAAAACGCACACAAGTTGCACGTGGATTGATTAAAGTTGTAGGTGTTGAAACCACTGAACGTATTTTTGACAGCAACGGTACTGATCTACAAGGTACTACTGTGTTTTGGGGTGATACAAACAATCCTGATTTCTTAGAACAGTTTACCACAATCATGAATGCCACAATGTTTAGCACACAGCGTTTTAGTAAACCTGCTGCCACAACCAGTGTAGCAGGTGTGACCATTGATGAATATGACATTGCAATCATTCCAAACACTGTGCCTGTTTTTGAATTTACTCAAACAATTAACGGTACCAATCAAAATTTTGAACTTGTAAAAGGCACATACAGTGGAACAAATTATCTACATGAAGTTGCACCAAAACCAAGCAACAGTACCAATGTACTGTACCGCAATGACGGCAGAGGTTTTAACAGTGTAAACAGTGGATTTTTCTTCTACATCAAGCAAGGACAATTACAGGTAAGTGATTTTACAATTGATGACAGTTTGCCTAATAGAATTATAGATTTAGAAGTAAACAACATTGACAACAATGATGTGTACTTGTACAAAGTAGACAGCAACGGCAACGAAACAACACAATGGTCAAAATTGCCAAGTGTGAGCGGCACTAATGTGATCTACAATAGTCTGAGTAACAACACAAAAACTATATTCAGTATCAACAGCCGCACCAATGACCAAATACAATTGCTGTTCGGTGATGGTGTGTTTACAGAAATTCCTGTTGGTGATTTCCGCACCTACTATAGAGTGGGCAATGGTTTAACTTATAAAATTGAACCACAAGACATGCAAAATGTTGTGATTAATCTTCCATATATTTCGCACAGTAACCAATTGGAAACTCTTACTGTAACATTAAGTCTACAAAACACAATCAGCAATGGTACTGCAAAAGAAACACTGGCCAACATCAAGACCAAAGCGCAACAACAGTATTACACACAAAACAGAATGGTAACTGGTGAAGATTATCAGATCTACCCATTTACAAACTTCAATGATGTTGTAAAAGCAAAAGCAGTAAACAGAACTGCCAGTGGTATCAGTCGCTACCTAGATGTGCGCGACACCACAGGCAAGTACAGTAGCACTAATATTGTAGCAGAAGATGGCATACTGTATCGCAATGAAAGTATTAAAAACTTTACTTTTGACTTTACAACAGACAGTGATATTGCAAACATGATTAGCGGCACACTGGAACCTATTGTACAGAACACAGAAAGTCAGCATTATTATTATAAAAACTATCCATTTTTAAATGCACCAGCAGGTGTTACTTGGAGTCAAAGCACAAAAAGCACTGCAAGTGTAACAGGTTATTTTAAAAATGATGGAAATAATCCACAACCAATTGGAACATATACAACTTCAAACATGAAGTATGCAACCACAGGTAGTTTACTCAAGTTTACACCGCCTAGTGGTTTTGTATTTGATGTGAACAATAATCTTGTAGCAACACCTACCACACTTCGTGGTACAAAAGAATATATTTGGGCCAGTATCACAACTGTGAATGGGGATGGTACCAACCAAGGACTAGGCAATCTCACTGACGGAACAGGTCCTGTGACCATAAGCGAAATAATTCCAAGCACTGCAATATTGAGCAGTATTGTTGCACCATGGAACACCACACTACCACAAAGTGTACGCACATTGATTATTAATAATGTTAACCAATATAAGACATTTGGTTTACGATATGACGTTGATACACAAGCCTGGACAGAAATCACTGCATTAGATTTAAGTTCAAGTAATATATTTGATTTAGGCAACGCCGGTGATACCACTGAATCTAATCTTGATGCAAGTTGGATTTACAAGTTTACCAATGATGGTATCACTTATACAGTAAATTACCGTAGCACAGAATATGTATTTGAAAGTGCATTAGAAACACGTTTCTATTTTGATCCAGACCAAAGTATATTTGATCCTGCAAGTGGACGCACGATCAAAGACACAATCAATGTGTTAACAGTCAACAGTCAGCCTGATGCTGATGCTGCACTAGGACAAGGTTATAGATTAAACATTGCAGATAGATTTGTTGAAACAGATGGCTTTGTGATCAGTGAAAAAATCAAAGTAACATTTGCTGATGCAGACAACGACAGTGTTGCAGATGATCCTGAATTTTTTGATAAGATTGTGGCACCAGATGTCAACAGTGATACAAAAATTGTATACTACAAAAATTATTTGGATGTTGAAGGTTACAGTAGAGAAGAACCAATTGCAGCCGGCAACATTGAAGCACAATTTACCACACTAAATGACATTAACAATGTGTTACAAAGTTATGACAGCGGACAGATTTTTTATGCCAGTGCAGAAAGTAAATTTTATATCACAAGCGTGGATAATGATGGAGTGAGGACTGTGACACAGACCACAGACTACAGCACAAAAGTTGGCAGAGATAGATTGATATTCCAATACACACACAACTCGCCAAACACTAGACGCATAGATCCAAGTCCTACCAATCTAATAGACTTGTATTTACTAACACGCACTTATGATCAAGATTATCGCAACTGGGTAAGTGACATCACAGGACGTGTGAGCAAGCCAGCACAGTTGACCACCAGCCAATTGCGTGACAACTATGGCAGTTTGGACAATGCAAAAAGTGTAAGTGACAGTTTGATTTTCCACAATGTGAGTTACAGACCACTGTTTGGCAACAAGGCAGACGAAGAATTGCAAGCAACATTTAAAGTAGTTAAAAATAAACAAACATTTGTGAGTGACAATGAAGTTAAAGCCAGCGTAGTGCAAGCAATAAACAATTATTTTGCACTAGAAAATTGGGACTTTGGTGATACATTTTACTTCAGTGAATTGAGTGCATATCTGCATCAAACACTTGCTCCTAATGTGTTGAGCATTATTATTGTTCCAAAAAAGAGCACCAGTGTATTTGGCAGTTTATTCCAAATTACTAGCAACAGAGATGAAATTTTTATCAGCAGTGCAACAGTTAATGATGTTGAAATTATAGATACAATCACTGCAACACAGCTCGCAGCCAGTGGCAATGTTGTTAGCAATGCTGTATCAACTATTGCAAGTGAAAGTATTGTAAAGGCTACAAGTGGTAGTTCAACAACTGCAGTTACAACAAGTACAAACAACATAACCAGCTCAACAACAAGTTCGAGTTCAAGCGGCGGAGGCTATAGTTATTAATGGCATTGCGTAAACATTCACAACTGCTTCCAGGTGTATTTCAAACTGACCGCAATCAAAAGTTTTTAAATGCTACATTGGATCAACTTAATAGCGAACCTAACAATGTTCGTATCAATCAATATGTTGGTCGCAAAACCAGTAAGAGTTTTAGCAAGGGCGACAGTTATATTACAGAGTCTAATGCTCAAAGACAAAATTATCAACTAGAGCCAGCTGTTGTTTACCGCAATAGTGCTGGAGAAATTGACTCTGTAAATGGCATTGTGGATGTTTTGAATACTATTAGGTTTAATGCTGGTAGTACAACAGATTTACACAGTTTAACCACTCAACAGTATTACAATTATGAAGGCTGGATTGACATTGACAAATTCATCAACTATGGTGAATACTTTTGGCTGCCAAAAGGACCTGATGTTGTAAATGTCGGTGGCAGTGCTGTTGATCCTGAAAAAGATTTTACAGTTGTTCGGAATGATACTTACACATTTGACAGGGATGCAGATAAAAACCAAACCATTTATTTGGCACGTGGCGGTGAATATACATTTACAGTAGACCAACCTGGATTTCCTTTTTGGATTCAAACAGAAATTGGTATCAGTGGCATTAGTGCAAGTCAGAACAATATTAGTACACGCGAACTTTTTGGTGTAGTTAATAATGGCGAAGATGATGGTGTAATAACATTTAGACCTCCAACAAAAGACGATCAAAACTTTTATGTGAACTTGCCAGTTACTGCAACTGTAGATTTGGCAACTGACTTTACATGGCGTACATTGCACAATCAAACACTACAAAACATATTGGATGCAGGTGGTATTGATAATCTTACTGCGTTTGATGGTAAAACAGTTGTATTTGCAAACACTACTGATGACGAAACAGAGTGGGAGCAAGGCGGACTTTTTGATGCTGGCGGCGGCTTTGACAGCGACAGCGAAACTTTTGATCCCACTATTGCTCTTACAAAAGATGAGCGTTATGGTATTTTTCAAATTAACATTATTAGCATCGGCGGCACTGACACTGTTACACTTAATAGAATTGGTGACATCTCTCAATATACAAAAGTAAAAATTCAACAAGGTACCAAATATGGCAGTAGAGAATTATACAAGAACGCTGAAGAAAAACTAGAACTTATTCCACCTATTACTGCTGACAATGATGTTTTATACTACAGAGATGGTGTAGATGAAAATATGTTTGGTCGCATTGTACTTGTAGATATTGGCAACGCACAAACAATTAATGTTACAGATGACATCATTGGACAAATTGATTATACGGCTCCAAATGGTGTTGTGTTTACAAATGGACTTAAAATTGAGTTTGACAGCACAGTATTGCCCGAAAGTTATCAAAATAACACCTATTATATAGAAGGTGTAGGACAACGCAGTGGTATTTGTTTGGTACCCGAAATCGATTTAAGTACACCAGAAACATTTACAAACAGTCTTAGCGAACCTTTTGACAGTCTTGGGTTTGATGCAGGTAACTTTGACGGCACAGAGTTTGCACCAACAGATCCTGACTACATTATAATGAATCGTGCATGTCGTGATAATAATGCTTGGAGTCGTTACAACAGATGGTTCCATAAAAATGTAATTGAAGCAGCCGCAGCTTATAATGATTTTACTGTGAGTGTGGATTACACTGCAAGAGCAAAGCGTCCTATCATAGAATATCGTGCAGGTTTACAACTATTCAATCATGGTATAAATGCAAAACAGCCTATTAGCTTATTTGATGTCACACAAATAGATGCACTAAGCAATGTCAACGGCACACTTGGTTATTTTGCAGATGGTATCAATTTAGATCCACAGATGCGTATTGTGTTTAGTGCAGATCTAGATGAAAATGTAAGAAAAACAATTTATAGAGTTGATTTTATTGATCAAGATGGTGATGCTGGCACAGAAAAAATTATAAATCTTGTGCCTGTTGATACAATTGTAGAAGATGATTGTTTGGTTGCAAAGTTTGGCACAGCAAACCAAGGCAAAATGTTTTACTTTAAAAATAGTATATGGAATGAAAGTCAGCAAAAAACAGCACTGTATCAAGATCCACTGTTTGACGTTTTTGACGGCTCGCACAACAGTTTAAGTAATACAACAGTCTATCCGGATAGCACTTTTACAGGCACAAAACTGTTCAGTTACAGACGTAACAATAACGCTGCCGGTGACAGTGTACTTGACTTTGGATTGAGTTATAAAAACTTTAATAATATTGGTGATATTGTTTTTGATAATAATTTTATTACAGACACATTTACATACACAAACCCCAGCACAGCTAAAACCACAAGTGTAATTGTAAAAAGCGGACATGCTCACACATTTGATTATAACACAGGTTCTCGTAGAATTGAAAATGGCTGGCGTAAAATAAACACTGAAAGTAAACAGTTTCAGATTGTTCGTTACGAAGTAGTTGATGAACTGTACAGTTTTGAAATTGGTTGCCAACCCGATCAAAATAATACCAGTACCAATCTTAAAGTTTATGTCAACAGTAAATTTCAAGAGCCAAGCAAGTATACTATTTTAAATCAAAATGAAAAATATTATGTGGTATTTGACAATCCTGTTGCTCAAGATGATGTTGTTATAATAAAAGTCTTTAGCAGTCAAATTAGTCCACTGGGATATTTTGAAGTTCCGGTAAACTTAGAAAACAATGCTGACAACACAGACTTTAGTGATCTTACGCTAGGACAGGCAAGAAACCATCTCATCGAAATTGGTGAAAACATCAGCACATTGTCAGGTAGCATACTTGGTGCCAACAACATGAGAGACATAGATGTTGGTCAGTATGCAGGTAAAATATTGCAACACAGTGCAGGTGCAATTATTCCATTTTATTTGTTGACTAACGAAAAAGCCAATCTAATAGAAAGTATCAAATTTAGCAGTGTTGAGTATACTAGATTTAAGAATAAATTTATAGACAATCTTGATAAACTAGATTTAGATTTAAGAGATGCTGCAGGTAGTGTTGACACAATACTAGAAACACTTATAGGTAGTAAAACAAATGCATTTCCTTTCTACTACAGTGATATGCTCCCATGGGGCAGTCAAAAAACCATATACAATTATACAATTGACAGTACTAGCCAAAAATTTTACGAGTTTGGAACACAATTCAATCTTACAGATGTTAGTCAAAGAGGTGTGCTAGTATATCTTACAAACAGCAACAACCAAAAACAACAGTTAATTCATGGTCGTGATTATACCTTTGACACAGAACTTGCAGGAATAAACATTGACAGTACTTACAGTCTTGCTGTGGGAGATACACTTACTATTGTGGAATACACAGACACTGATGGTAGTTTTGTACCGCCTACACCAAGTAAACTTGGTTTGTGGCCTGCAATTGAGCCAAGTGTGTATCTTGAACAAAACTTTGGCTATGAAAATACCAGTACAGGTCCATACAAAGTGTATGGCACACTTGATCCAGCATACACACAGTTGGGACAAGGCAAACTGGGTTTTGTGTATCCACTGTTCACAACCTACGAAGCAGCACAAGCATACGACACTTCAATTGGGGGTAGCGGTCAAGCACACATACACAAGTTTATAGGAACTCCGCAACTGTTTTACATGCCACAGTCACAACAAGCTCATGGCGCACAAGATGATGCAACTATTCCTTATTACCCAGGTGTGCGCACAATTGTTAGAGGACATGATGGTTCCCGCTATGTTGGGTTTGGTGATGTGCGTGACAGTGTGATTTTTGAATATGAAGCAAGAGTATACAACAACATCAAAAGTATATACACCAATGATTTGTTTGATTGGCAAGAAGTGCTAACTGGCTATGATCGTAGCACACAAGCAGACAGAAGAATTGAAATTGATATACTAAGAAGCAGTTATGGTACTTGGGCTGAGAAGAATCGTGTAGACGCTACAACCAACGACACATTTAATGTATCAAATGCATTTACTTGGAACTACAGCAAGAGTCAGAACAAGAACACCGGAGATATATGGCCTGGTGGTTGGAGAGGTATCTACAACTGGTTGTATGATACAGAAACTCCACATCTAACACCATGGGAAATGCTAGGACAGTACAGGAAACCAAGTTGGTGGGATCAGCGTTATGGACAACCTCCATATACTGCAGGTAACATAGTCCTTTGGGAAGATCTACGTGATGGTAAGTTATACAATGATGCAATCAGCAGTGAGTACACCACGCTCACAAGATACAAACGTCCACAACTGTTAGATTTTATTCCAACAGATCAACAAGGTAATCTTCATCCACCTGCTGATTTTGCATGTAAAGATTTAAGTGTAGTCACTGCAAACGGCGGATGGCGATTTGGTGATTATTCACCACAAGAAACTGCATGGAGAACCAGCAGTGAATGGCCATTTGCAGCACAGTTGCTAGGAATATTGCGCAAACCTGCAAAATATTGCAGTCTATTGTGGGATACAAACTTGTATGCATATGACAGTGCATTAGATCAAATACTACAGAAAAACAGAACCTATAGACCCAATTTAGCAGACTACTGTTTACATGGTGTAGCAGATGATAATGGAATAGTAAGTCGCAGAGAAGGTTATAATCAGTTTATTTTTAATCATCTTATGTATAACAATTACAATGTCAAAGATGTTGAAACAAAAGTGCGCAATTTAGAGTTAAATCTTTGTTATGCAGTTGGTGGTTACACAGACAAAAATTTATTAAAAGTTGTAGCAGAAACAGCAACACCAAACACCAGCAACAACACCATATTTGTTCCAGACGAAAACTATGGTATATTCTTGAACAAGAGTGTTCCGCTGGAACGTGTGGTATACAGTGGTGTGCGAATTATTCGTGTTGCTAATGGATATAAAATCACAGGTTATGACAACACAAATCCGTTTTTTAAAGTTGTACCAAGCAAGAAAACCAGCGACACCAGCACATTTAGTGTAGGACCCGACACAGGCTTCAGTGTGTATAACGATTACAATCCTTACATTGTAAATGTAGCATATGGAACTGTATTGTCAACTAAACAACAGGTTGTAGATTTCTTAAACAGTTTGCAAAGATACTATGTAAACAAAGGCATTATTTTTGATAACACTGATGGCGATTTTATTGAAACTGCTAAACAGTTTGTGTTTTGGGCACAACAAGGCTGGGAAACAGGCAGTGTGTTTACAGTAAGTCCACTGTATGACAAAATCAGAATCAATAGAAGTTTAACCACCATTGATGATATCAGTCAAAACATCAGTTTGCGTGATGTCAATGGCAAGCCAATTGCCCAAACAGATTACAAAGTTAGTCGTATTGACAACGAAACAATCATTTATGTAAACACCGAAAACACAGTGTTGGCCAGTGCTGTAATCAATCCAATACAGTACGAACATATCATAGTGTTGGATAACGAAACAATCTTTAATGATCTTGTTTATCAACCAAATCTTGGCAATAGACAAGACAGAGTAAAATTAATTGGTCAAAAAACAGGCAATTGGAATGGCACACTGCATGCACCTGGATACATTGTTAGTGCAGACAGTTTTGAAATTTGGCAAGAAAACAAAAGTTATAAAAAAGGAAATTATGTTAGTTTCCGCAACAAAGAATATGCTGCTAACCAAGATCACAGTGGCACACAAGTGTTTGATTATGAATATTGGGATCTATTGCCAAACTATAAATCAGGACTGTTAAAAAATATTGCAAACCGTAGTGGACAGTTTGAAAACTTTTTTGACATTGACACACTCAACGTGGAAAGCAGTGTTGACCTAGCAGGAAAAGGCATAATTGGTTTCCGCAACAGAGAATGGTTGGAAAATTTAGGATTAGATGATGTAAGTCAGGTCAAGTTCTATCAGGGATTGCTCAAAGGCAAAGGCACTAGTGAAGTTATTAATAAGCTAATCAATGCTGACTTAACAAACCTTAATCAAGAAATTGCTTTTTACGAAGAGTGGGGATTCCGAACTGGTGAATATGGCAGTAATGACAGCAATCAAGTTGTTGAAATACTTATTGATGAAGTTAACAGTCGTAACAACCCAATCACAGTGGAGTTTTTAGACAGTGGAGAAACTGTTGAGAATACTGAAAATCTAGGCATCACCAGTGCAGACTTATACAAAACACCCGGCGGCTTTACAAAAAATCTTTGGAAAACAAGAACTGCAAATACCAAACAAAATGATTTAAATCATGTAGGATATGCTAGACTGGATGATGTTGATTACACAGTTGTAGAAAACTTTACTGACTTAGAACCACAACTACAAGATCTTGGCAGAGGCGATAAAATTTGGATTGCTCGTGATGCTGCAATAGCAGGTCAATGGAATATATATCGCATTGATGAAACAGAAAACTTAGTAACAACTATAAGCACCACAAATACAGGACTAATGAATATTACACTTGACAGCAATCATAATTTGGCTGTAAATGATTGGATATTGATCAAGACCAATGATGTGTACGGAGGCATTTACCAAGTACAATCTATTATAAGCAATAATCGTTTCCAAGTTACTAGTAGTATTGAATTGCCTGAAGCAATAGAAGAAATTGAAAGTGTTCCTGTTTATAAATTTGTTAGCAACAGATTTACAAACCTCAAAGACTTGAGCAGTTACACACCACTTTATGGTTTCTTTGCAAATGAAATGATTTGGGTCGACAGTGATGAAAATGGCCGCTGGGCAGCTTATGAAAAGAAATTGCCTTGGAATCAAAACGATGTTATAACCAGCACAGACATCGCTGGTGCAGGTCATATGGGTGCTAGTGTTAGCATTGCCAAAGACAGTGCAATTGCACTTGTGGGTGCCCCAGACAGTAGCGAAGGTAGAGTGTTACACTACAAGGTTAACAGCACTACAAATAGACTAACACAAGCAAGTGTCAAAAAAGTTGTAACAAACACAGTTGTAGATGAATTTGGTTACAGTGTAGCTAGTGCAGATGTTTGGCATGCAGTTGGTGCACCTGCAACAAACAGTAGCAGTGGTGCAGTATTCCTTTACACCAGAGACAACAATAACGATCTAACACTATCGCAGATACTTGGCAGAAACAGTGCAGGCAGATTTGGTCATAGCATTGCAATCAGTAACAACGAACAGTACATGGCCATTGGATCACCAAGTCGCAACAGCAACACTGGTATGGTGCATGTTTATGGATACAACAGTGTTGATCCAGCCCAAGAAAAAACTGTTACAGTTACCGGCGACGGCTCAACCACATATGCATTGGGCTTTAGCCCTCAAACACAAGACAGTATACTGGTAGTTGATGATCAAGGCACTTATTACATTCCACGCATAGACTTTACTGTGAGTGGCAGTAATATTGTGTTTACGAGCAACTTTAATAGTCCGCGTGTAGCAACAGTAACACAAAAAAGTTATTGGTCGCCAATAGAAAGTATTACTGCAACCAATAGCAACACTGGCGATCAATTTGGACACAGTGTGGACATTGATGCAGAAGGACGCACTATTGTTGTCGGTGCACCATATGCTGACATTGCAGACAGTACAAGCACTGTGTACACAGATGCTGGTGAAGTTTATGTTTACAACAACACTGTTGAGGCATTCACCGCAGATGGCACAAGCACAACATACAACACCACAAACATTATTGATGATGGTGTTGTTGTCACTGTAGATGGCACAGCGTTTGTTAATGTAACTGCAGGCAAATTGGCTAGTGAAACTGCAGCCAGTGAAATCAATCATTTCAGCAGAAGCGGTAACAGCATCTCATTCAGTTATGCACCAGATGCCAATAGCATTATCCGTGTGTGGACAGGCAACTACAAACAAACACAACGCATAGACCAAAACATTGTCAGTGAGTCACCCACTGCAGAAGAAAACTTTGGTTACAGTGTTGCTGTCAACACCTATGGCAGTGCAATTGCAGTTGGCTCGCCAGGCGAAGATGAAACCAATCCAAACACAGGCAGTGTGTTTGTGTTTACAGACACAGGATTGCGTTTTGGCACAGTCAACACAGAAACCACACTACACAGTTTGGACTACTTTGAGAATGAAAGTATCTTTATAAATGACTTTGAAATTACAGCCAGTGCAGATGACACAGATATTCAGCAGTTTATTGCAGACATTACAACTGCAAAAATCACAGGTGTGACAGCAACAAATAGAAGTCTTGCTACACATCAAGCCACAATTTCAACCACAACAACCACACCCAATACACGACTAAGAATACGTCCAGGCACTGGTGCAATGTACGATAAAGTTGCAGTGACACCTTTTGTGCTCACACAAAAAATCAATCATCCTAGTTTGTTTGAAAATGAAAACTTTGGCAAGCAAGTTGCATTTGACAAGCACATCAATGCCAATGGTGTAAGCACACAAAATCTTGTTGTAAGTAGCGATCGCAGTAGCACACTGCTACCTGTAGGATTTGATAAAATTACAGACACCACAGATCCGGATTATAACACCTATGCTACAACATTTGACAATGACGGTACACTGTTCATAGATAGAGAAACACAGAGTGGTGCAGCATATGTGTATGAATTTACAAGTGCTCCACTTGAAAGTATTTCGAACTATCCACAGCATTTATTCCAGCAACAGCTTACTGCAGACGAAATTGACGAACTAGATGAATTTGGTAGTAGTATTGCAATCAATAACAAACGCATACTTGTTGGCAGTAGATCGGATGATGAATTCACAGTAGATGCAGGCAGTGCATATGAGTTTAACACTGACACAGGCATTGGCTGGGTTAAGAAACGTACACAAGTAGACAAAGTTGACATCAGTCTGTTTAATCGCACAGTCACCTACAATACACAAGAACAAGAAATTATAACTTTCTGTGATTACATTGATCCATATAAACTAAAAGTTGCTGGTGTTGCACAGCAAGAGATCGATTACTTTACAGATTTTGATCCTGCCAAGTACAGTGTGGCTACAGATTCGAAAGCACAACTATCACCAAACAGTCCATGGAATGACGAACACGTGGGCAGAGTTTGGTGGGATCTAAACAATGCACTGTTTATTGAATATGAACAAGGCGAGCTAGACTATCGTACACAGTATTGGGGCAGATTGTTCCCGGGTGCTACCATTGATGTTTATGAATGGGTAGAAAGCACAACACCACCTGCACAGTATACAGGAGAAGGCACACCAAAAAGTGTGACAGAGTACTCAACTGCACAGCAAGTGAATCCTAGTACAAACACAACACAAACACTGTATTATTTCTGGGTATTGGGCAAGGAGAGTGTGCCCGAACTTGAATTTAGAAATACCAGCACTGCCGCAGTGGGAAGAGCAATTGAAAATCCAACTGCAAGAAACATAAAGCATGTACAATATATTGCACCAGATGCATTTAATCTTGTTAATCTTACCAATGACCTAGATGCGGATAAAACTGCTTTAAGCATCAATTATGATAGAATTGCCAACGAAGGAATACTGCACAGTGAATTTGAACTTGTCAGCAGAGGTGATGCCAATCAAATTATTCCTAGCAGAATTTATGAAAAAATTGTTGACAGTTGTGCAGGCATAGACAAAGTTGGAAATGTAGTACCAACAGCAGGATTAAGTGCTGCTGAAAAATTTGGAATAGGTATACGTCCAAGACAAACCATTTATCAAAATAGATTCAAAGCAATACAAGTTTTTGTTGACTATTGTAATCAACAGTTCAGAAACTTCCCTGTTATAAGACAAGCTAATATCAACAACTTCTTGTTTGCAGATGACCCACAACCAACTAGTGTTAGTGGATTATGGGATAAGAAGGTCAACACCATTGACGAAAGAGACTATTTGAATCCTGCACTTTTTGCTACAGGATACAACGTATTGGTTGTAAGTGATAGTACACAGAATGGTAGATGGAGTATCTACCAACTGCAAAGTGACGATACTTGGACTCGTACCAAAACACAAACATATGTTACAACAGAACAATGGACATATGCAGACTGGTATGCTCCGGGATTTGATGAGTTCACAGTTGCATTGTATCAAGTTGATACAGAAACTGATCTTGAAACACTCACAAATGCAACTGTTGGTGAGTTGGCAAAAGTGTTAAGCAATGATGATGGTAATGAAAGCAGTTATCAATTGCAAAGTGATGGCACATGGAAAGAAGTAATAATTGGCAATGGTACAGTACAATTTAACACCACACTGTATACAGACTACAACAGTTCCAGCACTGACTTTCCAAGCAATGAACTACGAAATCTATTCAGTGCAGTGAAAAATGATATTTTCATTAGTGACAATGCACTGCTAATGAATGAACTGTTTTTTAGAATGGTCGAATACAGCCTTGATGAGTATGGCACTGTGCATCCAGACTGGGTGTTCAAAACATCGTTTATTCGTGTGTTGCACAAGTTGCGTGATCTGGAACAGTATCCAACTTTCCGTAACGACAACAGTGAGTTTGTGGAAACATTTATTAACGAAGTAAAACCATACAAAACAAAGATACGTGATTATACCACACGTTTTGAAGGCGACGATAACTTTACAGGTGACGTTACAGATTTTGATACCTATGCATTTTATGACCAAGACCTAACACTGTTTAGAAAACC
>Ga0075462_10000195_pt1 | contig 17825 bp, 18 predicted proteins | sample DEB08_DNA_4_FD_71487 | JGI IMG/M metagenome (GOLD analysis project Ga0075462, IMG submission 71487) | Aqueous microbial communities from the Delaware River and Bay under freshwater to marine salinity gradient to study organic matter... | ecosystem: Environmental > Aquatic > Marine > Coastal ...
CATCAGCATCCCATTAGACAGGCATCACGTTCGCACTTGCCGTGCAGCAGCAAACAAACAAGTGGCGTTGCTTGATGCAAAGATTGCTGAATCCAGAATGGTCTACGAGATCAAGAGGATCAAAAATTGCGCAGATCTCTTGAAGGACGGAATTGTTGTGCGCGGTGTTTACGCTCAGATCTGTGCAGACGTATCGCTGACCAATCCGCCTGGGGTCTTGCCGCCCCACACACATAAGATCATTTCCCCAAAGCCCGCCTCAGATCGCGAATGGCTTGATTCCGGTGACGCTGAATCACCCGCCGCTGCTGTAAAGATTCCGGTTTTACCTTTCGGCCAAGCTTCTGATTGACCTTCTTCACTACCTTCTTTGTCAAAGGCTTTGCCAGCTTCTGCAACACTGACGCGATTGGCTTGGCAAAGATGGCCGCAGTGGTTGCAAAAGCAGCGGTCAGGGCAACGGAAACAGTAGGCCCAGCTTGAGGCACATAGTTTTGAACTACCTGACCAATAGGCACAGGATCCCAGATCTTTACGCACTTGCCGTCTTGCAGCTCATAACCGGCAAGAACTTTTGTTGAGAGCTTGTTCAGAGAACCTAGAGGTTCAGCTCCAAAAGGTGGACACGGCGGATCTTTGGGCAACCTTGGGGTGTCGGGAGCGTTGCCCGGCGTTTGAGGGGATGCAACCTGAGCCGGACCTGACACATCCGGCTTTTTTGTGTCTAGATCAAGCGGTGGCGGCTTTGCTGGGCCATACGTCAAAGTCCCTGGCGTGTAGTCCATGGCCGGAAACGATGGCATCGTTCCGTCACAGACAACAAAATTGCCTCTGCTGTCGGTGTCATAGGCATCAGGGTTGCCTGGCTGTGCGTTGCGCGTCTCAACGCATCCGGGCATATCGGCAATCGGCCAGCCGAGCAACAGCGTTATTGGCGGTTCGGTTGGAATACTCTGAGGCGGCATTGATTGCCATGAAGGAATCTCAGGAACTGAGATTGCAGGCACACCTATCTCAGGAATCTCCGGCATGAAGTCAGAACGGTTTACAGCAGGTCAGCTCTGGATTGAAGTTACTAAGCACAGAGAAGGCCCGCCGCTTGTTTATGTCTGCAGGTCTGGCAAGACTTCAATGCTGTTTACCGAGCCAGCCGCTTTGCTTAAATTTGTCCGCTGGCCTAAATCAACCCCCACAGGTCAAGCCCTGCGTGAATGGCTGGACCACTGGGATGCACCGGAAGTTGAGCCACAGGCCGAAACTAAAATGGTGACTTGATCGGCACAGCTGGACCGGTAGTTGTCGGCAGCTCAGGCATTGCTTGATCAATCTGACCAGGCATCACATCGGTGAGATTGCCGGTGATGTCATCCATCATCTCGGCGGCATACTCGTCAATCATTCCAGGGATGCGGACGAAGGCAGCTACTGATAAGCCAACCAAGGCGCCGCTCATGACGAAACCAAGGATGCCCAAGGCGTTGCAGATTTTCTGGCCCATAGTGATTCAGGTAAAACAAAAGGCCCCTCGAAAGGAGCCCTTTGCATCTCGTGTGAAGAGTTGAGCTTTTCCAGGCTCAAGCTAGTTATAGCTCAGAACTTGAACTTGCTGCCAATCTTGATGCCAACAGTGGTCTCATCACCAGTGATAAACGAAACCTCTCCATAAAGGGGGCCGCTACCCATGCCAGCCTTGCCGCTGATTTCGATGTCTTGCATCTCACCAGAATCCGGGAAAACTGCGGCAGGCCCGACCTGCAGGTATGCACCGTTATCAAACTCGTAGCCAATATGGCCCTCAAGAATTGCGCCACCCACTCCAGAATCAGAGCCGATTGAGCCGTTGTATTCGGGGTTTAGAAACAGGCTGCCTGCTGAGGCAGGAGATGCCAGCGCAGCACCCGCAATAGCGGCGGCACCACTCACACTGAGAAGTTTGAACATGGGAAAGGGGATTAACGTTTTCCCTGGCCACGATACTTCTTCCTTCCGTGTGACGGTCGCGATTGTGATCCATTGCCCTGTCTAGTCTTTTTCGGCTTGCTTGGGACAAAGTTTTCGCCGTTAAGTGACTTAGCCATCAGTAGCTGTCAGTCGAATCCAGGTTCCGATACTTATGAGCTAGGCCCGTAAATAGCCCATGTTGGGGGTGGCTGATCATGTCGCGACCATCAAGGAAGAACAGCTCTTCCATCCATGCTTGGCGATTGCTATTGGCGACAACATCAGTCGCCCCGTAAGTGGCGCAGATCATCGGGTCAGGTCGTTGCATCATTCAGCAGCAATAGAAAGCAGCGCCCAGCCGAGCACCAGCAGGACGCCTGTAAACAAACCAGCCAGAAACGTCATTCGACAGGATCAGGCCAAGCGGTAGCCAAGTTTGGGTTGGCGACCAACTCCCCACTTTGCTCAATCATTGTTGGCCCAAATAGCAGTTCCTTCAATGCTGCAACATCAGAGCAGTTGTCAATCTCGGTCTGGCGCGTGTTGCAGGCTGTACGCACTGCAGCGCGATAGGTCGTGTAGTTGGTGGGCTTTGCTGCCTTGAACTCAGCAAACGTGGTTGCCTCATCGAGCGCCTTGATGACTCGCTTGTCAGAGTCGTTAAGCAGGCTGGCAGCAATCTGGTTCTGCTTGTCCTTCCACAGCGTCTTCAAGCCAGTTTGTACTTCACCAGTGTCGTTGCCATCCTCGTCAAGGATTGCCTCATCATTGAGCTGCTTAGGAATCAGGTTGTTGTCGGAGTCATAACCCCAGTAGAACTTCTGATCCCAAACCTGATTAGTCTCGGCAACCCATGTGATGCCAAGCAACTCGCGATCACGCTCAGTCGATAGCTTCAACCAATTTGCAGGGCGTTGAATGCCCTCTGCGTCGGTCCAGGCAACGTCTAGAGGCAGTTTGCGGTCACCAATTTGGTAGCCCATGGGATTGGAACGATGGTGTGAGTTTAACGAGCAAGCCCGCCATTGGCTTGGAATGGGTTACTAGCGAACGCTAAATATATGTAGGTCTCTCCATTTAGGTTTATCTCTGACGCCCCATTGTCGCGCAGACAGAACCCATTGCTCAAGATGTCAACTCCAAAGTCCGGGGCTGATGCGGTGCTGTTATTTCCACGTTTACCTTCTTGGTTAGTGTTGTTAGCAAACAACGAGTTTACATTAACATTATAAGCGGGGGGTCTTTCTGTATCAAATATCGCCCAGCCCGTATAGGCGGGATAAGCAGTAATTGAGACAGTTTTGATCATTATCCACCTGGGTTGGAAACCGAGGTATTGGAAATTGCGGGCTGAATTACCTTCGTATTTGCCGACGCGACTGTAGCCTGCAACAGACGCAAAGCAGTATGCAATGTGCTGATCCCCGCTAGAACCAATAGACCCTGCCCTGATGCCAACAGTGGTGCTATCTCTATGGTAAAGATCAGATCCAGAAGTGTGTTTTGCAGCAGTTGTGTTTAGATATATCTCGTCTCTTACTGGATTATTAAAAACCTCAGAATAAACATTCCAGTCACTTGTGTTGTTGATGCGTTTAACTATGACAAGATCAGGGACAACGCCGAGCCCGTGACCCCAGCGATGGCTAGAGGGAGTGTTGTTTCCGTTATTTGTCCACTTTACGATAGAGAATCCAGCAGTTTGATTTGCCCTAACGGATGAGGTTACGTCGCCATCAGTGTTACTAGCCGTAGATGATGCAGCCACCCAAGACCATGCAACCATTTGAGCTGAGTTAGCATTAACCCCACCAGTAGCTGTATCAGCTCCTATGCTAAAACCATCAGAGTTAAATGAAGTCAAGGTATCGGTGCTGCTATCTCCGTCTTCGTCGTTGTTTCCGCTTGTCATCAAGCGTCGCCCAACACCACGAACAGAATCAAACAGGAAATGGTTGTTACCTTGATTTCTAACTTTTAACCACACAAAGTCCGAGGCGTGGCCTGTCGTGATTGACTTAGCGGTTTGGTTCCCGCTGTATAAAACCGTTTCAAAATAATCTGAACCATCGGCAATCGTCGGGGTCGGGAGGTTCGTTGTGCAAAGTGCTTTGAAGCCACTTGGGGCGGTGTAGGCAAAGGCACGTTGCCCAAAATTTACCGCGTAATTAGTGGCTACACCGCCGTTGCCAAAAGAAGGAAAAAGCCCCGCTATTTGGTGTGATAAAGCGCCCTGAGAAGAATTGTTTTTGTAAAAAGTAATTGTTCCTGCGTCTGCGTCACAAGCACATCCGATAATGTCGCCTAAGGTCCACGTCGCACCGTATGACTGGTCAGTAACTCCGTCTACGTTTTTAACGCCAGAAGTTGAATACAGAACAGAATTTGAATTCTGATAAATATGTCCAGCTGGTTTATGAGCTGCCAAGCCAAGGTTAAGAATGCCTGAGTTAGTCATCTCAGCCTCAAAGTACCATTTTCCTGACGCTGGTATTGCAAATGATGCGTGCTGAGAAGAGCCAACAGGACACTGACCCTGAAGATTTCCCTGTGATAGTGTTCCACTTACCGCAAGGGGGTTAAGAACGCAGTACCCCCCGCTGACTTCTCCACCCGCACCAGTGTCTGACTGATCGCCGTTTGTCGGTACGTCAAACAAGAGATCTAGGTCTCGCCCCGGAAGTCCATTTGTAGGATTGTTTGGCGGTGTGAAGTTGCTGGTGTACTTAGCAGCGCCGTAAACGCGCAAGTCTTGGATGTAGCCATCAAAATCAAGTTGGCTGCCTAAGTAGTTGCCAATTTGCGCACTATCGCCAGAAAGGCTATGCGTGAAAGAATGGCTACCACCTTCAACACCATCAACATAAAATTTCAAAGTTCCGCTATTCCTAACAACCGCTACATGCGTCCATTTGCCTAGTGGAATAGTGCCAGTGGTTCCATAAACAGTAGTAGAACCTGCGTCATAGCGGAGCCTAAAGGGCGCTGTTGTTCCGTCGATAACAAAGGCGTTACTGTTTACGCTGCCAAACTCAATAAGCCGCCCATAATAATGGCCGTTATCTGTAAATTTGACATACGCTTCAATGGTAAAATTGCCAGTGCCAAACTGGCCTAGCCCTGTGGCGTTAGATATTACAACTTTGTCACTGTCAAAAAACGCTGCGCTTTGACCGTAAAATTTTGAGTGATCAGTTGTAAAAGTAACGCCTGTGTTGGTAATTGTATAGCTATTGCCTGATACATCGCTTAAATCTGCGCGCAAGGGCATTGCCAGTTGCAAACTACCAGACAGCGAATCAGTGCGATTTCCAGAAGCAACAGTTCCGCCATACGTCCCAGTGGTGTTCCGGATAGGCAATGCTCCAGTTGCGTTGGCGATAGAAACATCAGCCCCGGCCGTTGAGCCAACAAGATTGTTTGCTGTAAATGAATTTGAGTTGCCACTAACGTCAGCGCCTAAATCTGATCCGTCTGCAAAATTAAGATGGAATCCGTTCGTTCCAAATGTTCCGCTGTAGGCTGCAGCTTGCCAGACTCCGTTGCTGTCAAACGCCCCAAATGATGTGCAATCAAGCTGGGAGCCGTCAATGTTATAAATATCGGCAAAATACTGACCACCGTAGCCAGTACCGGCCTGGTTTATCGTATGCAAAGATGCAGAGTTCCAGTTATATGTTGTATTTTGTGCAGGATAAGTTGCAGTAGAAAAAGCGGTCTCTTGAACGCCATTTGTGTAGAGCTTAATCCTGTTAGATGCAGTCGCCTGGGTAGTATCGACTGCAAGGACTATATGATAAAATGAGCTGAAATCTCTATAAACTCTAGAAGTTATTATGCTTGAAAAGCTGTAATGACCGAGCTGAAAATTGTCATTACTGTCAAACAGAAGACTGACAAGTGAATCATTTAATGGGCTTCGAGCATCAATTAACGGATTGTATGCACCTGATTTAACCCTTTTAACCCAAAAAGAGATGGTAAAAGTTTTTTGGTTGCCAGCTGAAGACGGAGTTTTTGAAAGATAAGCCGAATCACCGTCGTCGAAACGAAGCGATTTAGTGGCTATGCCACCAGCCGCAGCAGCAGCAGCAGCAGTTGCCAGCAGCGGAGAAGAAAGATTGCCGGGAACTGTCATCAGGAAGCGGCCTTAACGTCCAGGTGTGCTGTGATCATAATCTTTTCGTCAGCCATTACCGCATACGCAAGAACATCTACAGCACTTGCAGTAGTCGTCAGAGTCGGCGCAGTACCACCAACAAAGCGATAGTTCGACGAAAAGCTAAGTGTTCTACTGCCCGTGCCGTCTTGATGAACCTCAATAAATCCTGTCTGGCCTTCAACCACATTTGTTGGGTTGCCTAATGTTCTATTTCCACCGAGAACTAATTTCATATTGTTATTATCATCCATATCGATTGCCACAGTTGACGCATCGGTCAACGTTGTGATTGCGCCACGAACACCGCCCGTAACCACCTGACCATTGGTGGTTTCGGTGGCAAGCAGGAAAGAAGCAAAGCCGAGGTTGCCGCTGGCGTCAGTTTTCAGCGCTTGGTTTGCCGTTCCATCAGCAGAAGGCAGCGTGAACGTGACGTTGCTGGAAACAGTGGCAGGGGCCTGAAGCGCGACGTAGTTGCTGCTGTCTGCGTCAGCAAAGCGCACATCAGACTGCGCGTTCAGCGTGATGTCACCCGTAAATGTCGCGCCAGACAGGGCAGCCAAGCCAAAATTGGTCTGGACCGGACCAATAGTGATATACCCGTTATTTGCGGAATTTCTAAGCTTGTAGACAGCGGGGGTCGCTGATGTATCCACAAAAGGCTCAAACGCCACCTTTGTGCCACTTGGCTCGCTTGAACCGCTGTTGTTGCTAGCGATGGCAGCCAGCACAGAGTTCAGCTCTGTTCTGAAATTCGCGCCTGACTGATTACTGAGGGTTTTATCGGTGGATTGAGCCATCAGGTGATCTCCTTGCCGTGCCCAACGGCTTGATAGTCGAATGTCCTATTAAGCACTGTAGTCGCATCAGCAGCAAGGAACTTGATGGTGAATCCGGTTCTGCTAACGCTGCTCAACTCGAAGTAATCACCCGTTGCCATGTTGGTTGCCGTAATGGTGATGCTCGGCGTGCTGTAGAAGGCAGACGGGAACGTCACGGCTTTTCCGCTTGAGCTTGTGCCGCTGCTGATGTTGCGCTGCTGCTCTGTGCGGCGCTGGAGCTTTACTGACACACCCAGGGTTTCGACTACAGGGTCTTGAGATTCGTTCCCCGTCTCCATCTCAACCTTGAACTGGAAACCGCGCCCGCGCTTGGTTGAGTTTGCGAACGGCTCCCAAGTGCCATAGGTAGGCGATCCGCCAGGGTTGTCGTCCGTCGATCTGACGTACAGCTCAGCATTGGTTTCTGACAAGTCATCAGCATCAATGTCATTCCAAACGTCGATTAGCTCACTGCGAGAATCCCAGAAGTCGTCAGGGTTAATCGACTTCATCTGCAAGTTGGCTAGCAGCTCAACGTCATAGACAGCGCCCATGTCAAGCGTGTTGGCAAAAATGTAGTTGCCTGTACTTTGAACACCGCCAAAAAAGTCCAAATTGGTAACGGCGTCAAAATCAGCAATCGAGTCAATCAAGCCTTTGCCTGACAAGGTGATGCCGCCCTCTGTAACACTGTTGAACGACTGCGAAAACGTGCCTGTGAAATTTGGGCTTTCTGTGTACGTCTGAACAACCTCTAAATCCTGCGGCTCTGGCAGTGCAACTAGAACTTTGGGGATGCCGGACTCAGCTGCATAGTTGTCAACAGAATCTTTTGCGCGGACAAGGTAGTGCCCACTCAACAAAGGAACAATTTTTCTGGTTGAGCTGCCGTTGACAGCTGGGACAATCTTTTCTGACTGTGACCACTTAATGTCCCCTGTGGTCCTTGGGTTGTGGCGGATCTCAACCGTTCCGCCGATCTTTACATCAAGGTCAGTTGCTTCAGGCCAGTGCAGCTCAGCAGTGTGCTGATCGATTGGCGTGATGTTCAGCGCAGCAATGTTGCTTGGCGCTGTGCTTTTGCCAACGGTCGCAATCGTGCCGACTGTTGGAGCTGAACGCCGCCTGCCTGTTTGCTCTACGTCTAACCCATAACCAATCGCGGTAACTCTGACTTCGTAAACGCCCCTTTGTGTGTCTGGGATGGAGAACGCAGTGCTAGTGACAAAACGTGACTCCGGTGCATCATTGTCAAGGCGGAACTCGACTTGATATTCATTTGCCCTTGGCGACTGCTGCCAACTGACAGCTACACGCTGCAGAACCTTGTCGCCCTCTTCGTAGAGGATTTCTTCCAACTGCAGGTTGGTTACAGGGTCTGGTTTTTCAGCTAACTGTGTTACGTCACGGGGGCTGAAGCTTTGCTCTGCCTCAATAGCTGCATATTTACGGCTGTCGTGCGCTAAGGCTGTTACACCGTAAGTTGCTTCATTTTCGACAACACTTAAGACGCGCCATGTACTTAACAAAAGCTCGTCGTAACCAATCGTAAAAGCAGAGCCAGCTACAGGCGCACTGTTTAACGTCGAGCCAGGGGTGATTGTGTTGCCAACAATCGTTGATCCACTAACCACCTGCACTTCATAAATTAACGCCCCTGTTCTGGGATCTGTCTTTGCGGAACCGTCGCCATTCCGACCCTCTGTAATTACATTCAGAACAAAGCTGCTGGGCGCTTGTGCCCCGAACATGTCAACGTCACTCCGATCCAGCTTGACTGATGTTGTCGTAGAGCCCGAGGAGATACGGCCAGCAACTGTTTTGCCTGCGCGGACAGGATCGCTGATCTTGACTAGATCACCTGGCCTAACTGTGATTCCAGCGGCAATGTCAGTCTCAAAGCTGCAAACCTCAGTTTCATGGTGCGCTGTGTAGAGGAACCATTTGCCTAAACGATTTGCCTGGGCACGACTGGTGCAAGCAAACGCCGTGATATTTTGCTTGTTGTAGCCGTACTTTCTTACTGGCTTGAATGCTGTATCAGCTAACTCGACAAGCTCGTTAGCAAAGCCTCGAAGGTTGTTGTCAAAGTATTTAACCGAGACACATGTCGGCCGATTTTTCAGGCTTGATCCTGAGTAACTGAAGCCAGCCTGAGTCACGTTTGACTGGTTAAATGTGTAGGCAAAAACGTCAGGCGCATCCTGAGAAACAGTTATTCCTCCAACTTCCCAGAAAGGCATTGCCCTGAAAACAGAGCACATTTCCTGAATCAGCTTGAAAGCGTCCGCCTGTGTTTGCAGGAGAACATTGCAGCTAAATCGTGGTTCGCCTTCGATCAGCTCTCCACAGTATTCGCTAGCTTTTTTGAAGCTATACAGGTCAAGATTGCTAGCAGTATCAGACGCACCATTGAAGTTACCCGCAGCATCTTTGGCCCGCTCTTCTGGTGTAAGAACTTGCGAGCCTAATCCGTACCTAGTGGATGTCAACAAGTCATAAAGTATAAACGGGGGATCTGTTGTCCATTCTCTAGTTGTTTTTAACGTGCCATTAAAAGGCGTACTGGCGTCGTACTCCAACGATCCATCAGCACGCACTGTTGCGTTGTGTGGGATGCGCACTTTAATTCCCCGTATCTTGTAACTACGTTGCGGAATACTTGGGAACTGCTGAGCATCAAATTTAAGACCGACAACAGCACTGTTTGGGTATCGCGTCTTTTCGCCAACCCTTTCTGTGTAGTCGTACCAAATCAAGTCATCCGTTTTAGACACAGTGTCGTCATGGAACTCATGACCAGTTCTTGTCAACCGAATATCAACAGGGAAAGCAGTGCCTGCTTGGACTTTTGCCTCATCTAAAATAATGAGATGCCTTCGCTGATACAGGTCAGGTGAATAGCCTTTGAGCTGAAATTCGCCGTTGCCCAGATAGCTGTCGTAGAAATCAAAATCACCAAAATCAACAGGGCTGTAGCCGTTGCCTTGGTATTGAATTTCAACCTTGTAGGAGATATGCACGGCTCTTACCCTGCCGTCATCTTTCGCCACCGTCATGGACGGAGAGCCAATCGTGATACGAACGCTTGTCACGTCGGTATCAGTAATTTGCCGGGTCACTGGCGTTGCTGTTGCCCCTGCCGCTACATCTTTATCAGTTCTGCTTGTTGAGCCGCCATAGAGAAAAAAGTTGCCTTCATTGTCGCCAATGTCAGCTTTCGTAAGCTCGGCATTTACTACAAGTGTTTTTTGGTTAAGTATCCCAATGCTTTGCAGGTTTGTTTGCGTTTGCGTGCCCAAGCGACTTTCAAACGTCGCATCACGCATATCAAAATTCATCTGTTCAATAATACTTGCATCTGTTTTCTTGCTGGTTGCAGTAACAGTGGCGCTAGCACCAAGCACAGGCGTGTTATTAAAAAACGTATCTTTGAGAGACGCCAAGTTGTAGGCTTCCGATCCAACAGTCAAACCGCTTGCAGACGGGAAGCCCTCAATTTCGCCTTCACTCAGCAGGTCAACGAGCCTGGCAACCTGTCTTGACTCAAGATTATCCTTGGGCATTACTCAAGCTCCTCGACGTTCAGGCCAGCCGATACAACAACACTACCGACGATCACCTCTCCGTAGGCAACCGGGACGGGGACGCCTTCTCTGCCAACGTTTTGAATGCCGGAAAAGCTGAAGTTGTTGCGCGGATCGTTGTCTGTCTCAGGTGTAGGCACTGTGGGCGATAGCAGGCCAGCAACGCCGACTAAAGCTAGTCCGATACCAATGTTGCCTACTGCTGCAGATATGCCTGCACCGCCAGAAAAACCAGTTAAACCCAAGCTAAGCGAAGCACCGCCAGTAGCAAACGCCAAACCGACCAAAGCAAAACCAGCAAGAGCAAGGACAATGTTTCTGAATGGATTAGCCCCGGTCACAACAGGAATAATCCTGATGTCATCGTCAACCATTAACGGGTAGCTGAGCTGTTCTGGAGATTGCCCTAGCTCCAGCGTATGCGGACCAACGCAAACGGTGTAGTAACCCTCGCCCATGACTGAGCGCAGCTCAGGGAAGTTGCACAACAAAAACCGGATTGCCTCAGCCGGTGTCCTCGCTACCGCTTCAAAAACTTTCTGACCGCAGTGCTCCGCCAGGTGCCCATACAGCCTGATTTTGCGAAGCATTGCCGTCACTCGCCATGCCCTTTGATTCTACCGATGACTCAAGGGTCGATCTTTAGCCAGCTTTGATCTTCCATTCCATAGATAAACCACGGCAGACCGTATTGAGTGCAAGCCTTTTTGTCGGGCTTGCTGGGCAATGCAGGCGCGCCGGGATGACTATGGACAACAGCAAGCACCTTGCCGGTGTCTTCTGCAGCCGCATAGCCCATAGGGTCAAGGACAAAAACGTCATCCTCATTGCTTAGGTTCTTGCACGGCCAATAGTGCTCAGCGCCGTCAAGCATGACAAGCAATCCGCAAGACTCCTTTGGCGCTTCCGCTTCAGCGTGCTGCACTGCAGCCTTTTGCCAATCTTCCATCAGTTGTTCAAACCAACAGAGGGGAACGACCCAAACGGCAAGCCACCGTTTGCATCACCGCTAGGAAAACGTTTACGGCAATCACTGATCCGCTTGCCACACACGTCAGCGTCTACAGAAGGTGTTTTCGTTACCTGCTCAACTTTCGGCTCTGTCGTGATGGGATCGTTTGATGAAGACCAAGTGACGTTGCTGCCATCAGAATCTTCGACCACCAAAACGCCATCATCTTTTAGGCGTAGCTGCTTTGCATTTAAGAAACCAGTAGCAGTGACTTTGTATCCAGCTCCAACTTCTTGCAAGGTTCCATCTGTCGGATGGTTGTCGCGGAATGGGTTGTTAGACGTGATAGGGACTTTTGCAATCCAATCTTCCTTGTCCTTCCAAAGGCCAGTCTGGCTGTTGATCGTGATGCCTGTAATCGTGTTCCAGCCAAAGCCTGTGTAGTTGTTGTTGCTCGCTGAGTAGTGACCAGCGGGCAATGCAATAGAGGTGAGGTTGAAGGTGATGTTGACAGAGCGGCTGCCGTACTCAGGATGCGTCTCAGTAAAGTTCTTTGTTGCCGTTGTGGTCTGCCCTGCAGCTGAGGGGCTGCTTCCTTTCAGCTCCCAAGTAAACGCGCCAGATTTGCCACTCACAGTGTCAAGCGGATACCACTGATCCGCGCCGTCAATGTTTAGTCGAGTTAGTGCCGAGATCTGTCCCAGCCTATTAGTATCGGAGCCAGTCCAAACAACAGAGCCGCCAGCGTAATCACTTCGGGCTACATCGTCGTTGTAAAGGACAAGGTTGCCATCCTTTTGCATCACCAGCGTGTAGCCATTGGCGTTTCTGCCAATGTTTGTTTCAGACGACCAGACCGCGTTTGCTGGGATCTTTTCTGGCTTTCTGTAAACAACAAAGTTTCCGTCAGCCTGTACTACAGCAGCAAACCAACCGTTAGTCGAGACAAGCTCATTGCCCTCAGTCAGCGATGAATCTGCGGTCAGTTTTTCTTGGTTCGTTGAGTATCCAAAACCTGTGGCGGCAACCAAGGTTATTTGCTCTCCTGCCACGTCAAAAGCGTTAGAGCCGCTGTAACCACACTCTTTGCTTTTGTACTCCCACTGGCAGAGGTTCTGCATCACAAGGCGGCGCGGTGCCTTTGTGTTCGCCATATCAAACGACGACACCAGCTCAAACTCAACAAAATCTCTGTTCTCAGCAACCTTGCGATCGATGTAGTAAACCTCTTCCGGGAACTGTGCATTAGCCCCAGAGTCGGGGTTGCCGTAGGGATTAACGCCGTTCTCCCAGTTGTCGCTATCGAGAAAACGGCTCAGAGTGCGGATCCGTTTTACCCTTGCACCACTTAAATCATTGCCTGGCGTGATTTGGTTTACGCCTAGCAGCAAAGCCGTCATTTGGCTCTGCAGGTTTGCAATGCGGATTGATGGCCTGGGTAACGTGCCATCACCGTTAAATTCAAACCCTGATGCCTCTACAGGCAAAGGGATGTAAGGCGTGCCGCCAAATTTAATTGAGAAAGCATCGACAATATCGTCTGCATCAGTCGGCACAGTCGTCTTGCGATTCCGACCTGCATGGAAGTAATACTCTTCATCAGAGCCGTGCAGATCTTGAAACAGCTTCAACTCAAACAGCTCAATGATTGCAAAAGGGCCGGAGTTGAGAAGCTCAACAAAAGCAGTGCTCATGGCTCAATAACTTGCTGGAACGTTGCGGTCAGCTGATTAAGTCCAGCAGATGTCATCTGCTTCGACCACTGCTGGCAAATCCACTTGTAAGTGTCAGTGTCGTCTGGTGGCGACCAATCAAAATGCTCAGCCCCACCGCGTGCCTCAAGGAACGTCTCAATGGTGTCAGAGTCTGTCTCGCTGATGTTCTCCCAGGTCAGATTCCACACCTTGAGATCTGTGTTTAAGCCATAGCGCAAGCGTTGGCTGTAGCCATCCCCAAACTGCACGTTGCGCACAGTCGGTTGACTCGTCTTAGTCGCCCCGAAATTGGGGTCAATAGAAGGAAACGTTGCCATTAGCGGGTCAGAAGTCCTCCAGGTCGTTTCTGCTTAATTAACTCAGCCTGCACAGCTTGGCCAATAACTCTGCCCAACTGGTTTGCATCAGGCTCATTGCCCTGCACGCTACTGCCACTCGCATCAACATTCACAACCACGCTGCCAACGCCACCACCTGAGGTTTCAACACCAAGGCGACCACCACGGCCACGGCGTAAGGGGAGCACGGCCTCAGGGCCTGCCTCACCCATCAACGCCATTGTTGGCCTGCCGATGTAACCGCCTTTGGCATAAGGAACGATGCCGTTCTGAGCAAACACGTTGCCCTTGGCGCTGGGGAAGATTTGACCGACCAGTGAGCCGATGCCTGAACGCAGGAACATGCTGGCAAATGTTTTGAGCAAGCCAGATAGCGATTCACCTAAAGACTTAGTGCCGTCAATCAAACCCTCAATGGCGCTTGTGATTTGGTTGGCAAGAACGTCTTTGACTTGATCAAGCGTGATCTTGTACTTGTCTGTTGCCTTGTCAAGCTCGACCGTCGCTGCCTTAGTTTCCTTTACTGCCTTTGTCACCTTCTGCTGCTTTTCTTCCGGCTGTTCTTTTTCATCCTTTACAGGCTTAGTGATTTGTCTGAAACGTTCGCGAACTTCAGGCACAACAGCAGCCGGTTCAACACTTACTCTCGTTGCTCTATTGATTTCGTTGCGAAGAACTTCGCGTTTCCGCTCTAACTCCGCCACAGTTGCTTCAATGTTTCTGATTACGGCAGCTCTCTGGCCCAAAATATCCGGGCCAGTCTCAGCTTTAAGCTCCTTGAGGTTGCGTCTGTACTGGGCCAAAGCCTTATTAGTGCCCTGAATTAGAAGCGTATTTTTTCTAATCATGGCGTCATCGCCAATCCCAAAGAACTTGGCAAAAGCCCCTGCCGCTCCACGAATAGTTTTTGTCAGATCAATAAATCCTTCTGAAAGCTCAATAAGGCCAGGCAACAAATCGTCCAAGATCTGCATCTTGAGCCGGTCCATCTCAATCCCAACCTTTGTGAGGTTGTCATTGAACGTCTCAGAGTTACGAGCAAAGTTCTCGCTTAACTCAAACCCAAATTCATCGAGAGCCTCTGAACCACCGTTTAGCAGCGTGATCATCTTTTGGCCAGAGCGGCCGAAAATGTCCATGGCAACAGCTGCCTTCTCAGGGCCGTTCGGCAGATCTTGGAACCGATCTGCAATGTCCGACAGCAGCTGGTCAGAGTCCTTGAGGGTGCCGTCTTGGTTCTTGACCGCGACGCCCAACTTTGCGTATGCGTCGGCGTAGGTTGCAACACCCTCCGACGCCTCGACCTGCGTGCGGGCCAAAGTCCGCAGACCCGTCTCTAGATCGCTCTGGCTAACGTCAGCAAGCTTGCCAGCATTGACATACGCCAGCAGCTTGTCGGCAGCAATGCCTGTCCTAGTGCTCAGCTTGCCAAACGCGTCAGCAGTATCAATCGCGCTTTTGCCAAGGGCGACAATTCCACCAACAGCAGCAATTGCAAACAGACCCTTGAAGGCTGCGCCGACGCCACGCACGGCCATGCCAAGGTTTTTGGCCTTGCCCTGCACTCCCTGCATGGAGTTGCCGAGCTTTTTTATATCGTTGTGGCCTGTGACCTTTGCGCCAATCAGTAGCCCAAACTTGGCAGCCATTTACTTGCTCTCCTTATTCAGGATCTTGACCGCCGCAGCCTCCATGACCTGCAAATTCTCAAGCACGGTCGGCTGATCCTCGACTTCATACAGTCTAAACAGCCATTCAAGAGCTACATAGTCAAAACCGCAAACGCCTGCAGACGTTGTGCGCCATTGCGTCTGACAGCGCAAGAACATCTCAACAGCAGGCCAGTTATCAGGCCACACCTCAAAATCCTTAGGCGCATCAGGCTCAGGCAGAGCCAAGCCAAACGCCTTGGCATCAGCCATCAACTCTGACTTGTCATCAGGGCCGCTGAATAGATACTCAACGGCCTCCTCTAGTTTTTTCTCTTGGCTCCCTGCTTGCTTTCCAGATAAGCGCCAGCAATCGCGCTAGCCATCATCGGCACGTCGAGCAGCTCGTCGCGCTTGGTGATGCTGTAAGGCAGCTCTTTGCCGTCCTCATCCTCAACACCTGCCCAGCCTGTCATCACCTCACGGGCGATCTCAACGTCAGACAAATTGCCTTCACCGCTCAGCTCAGCAATCTCCAGCAGCCGGCTTTGCGTCAAGTCTTTGAACTCAACATCAAAAGTGACCCGCTCGTGTTTGCCCCCATCAACAGGGACATCCACAGAAACGGGCCACTTGTAGGTGTTGGACTTTTTGAGGACGAATCCCATAAAAGGAATAATTCACCCCAAAACTAGCGCATCAAGTTAAAACAATCGAGTATTCATTGTTGCCTGCTGTTGTTGGCGTGGCTGTGTAGTCAAAGTTCAGCATCTGAATCCCATCAGAATCTGAGTAGCTGACAGAAGACAAATCAGTCTGAGCTGCGCTAAACGTAAACTTGTTGCCAGCGGTTTGACCGTGCTGGAATGTGTTGTTTCCAGTAGCAGTGCCAGTGATGGCAGTGAAATAGTTCTTGGTCCCCATTGCCACGGCCTCAAGCACGATGCTGCCGCCAGGGCGACGATCAGTAATCAAAACCTCTTTAGTGCCTCCCACCAGCTCGCGGTAAACGGTCTGGTTGTTTTGATCAAAGCTGAATGACTGAACAGCGCCGGCATAGCTGAACAGCTGCTGGCTAGTGGTGTTGCCGTTCTTAAACAACACAGGCTTGGCCTGGTTTGCATAAGTCGGCGTGGGGTTGGCGCTGTCGTCCGGTGCGTTGTAAATGCCGATCATCGTGAAACTGATGGTCGGGATTGAGCCGATCTCAGCACTGATAGAGAACGAGCCACGAGCACCAGTCACCTTATGGCGCACGCCGTCGGTGTAGTAATACAAGGTGACTGAGCTAAATGAGCTGCTGACCGGGGCATAGGTGACAGAGGTGCTGCTAGCAACAGTCTCACTGTTGCCGCAAGCCTTCATGATTGGCCCCCATGCAGGAGCTGTGCCTGCAGCGCCAGAGGCAACCATCTCAACCTCAAAAGTCACCTCGACTCTTTGGTTGGCGTGCAAGGTCTCGTAGTTGCCCATGTAGCCACGAATCAGCTCACGTTCAACAACGTCAGACTGGAAAGGGCTGATCTCAAGGCTGCGAACCAAAATCGCATTTGCAGAACCTGTTGGGGTCGGATCGCTGCCGTAGCTGCTTTCAGATTTTGCCAACAGGAGGCGTTGACTCGTTCTTAATGCCATCGGTCAAAACCTCAGTTGAGAACAGCAAGTTGACTATCAGAACCCATAATAGTCACGGGCCTTGAGTCAGGTCAGCGAGACGGGTGCGATAGCGCACTAAATACTCCACACCAATCACACCAGCTGGCTGATCAGCGTCAACCATTTCAAACGTTGTCGTTCCTGGCTGTACGTCGATCGCCGATCCGCCAAGCGTCAGGTCCGCCATAATTTTGCTGTGCAGACTCTCAACAATCGGGTCTGCAACTTCATCAGGCTTGTCGCCACGCACGATCACAGACACACGCACTGTGAGCGACCAGTCCAAAGTAGGAAGGCTGGTGTTCTGCTCAGGCGTATCACTAATCGCTTCAACAACTAATGCGGGGCTCTCACCACGCTGCAACGGCACCACACGGCTTCTGTAGATGCGCGTCCCAACGTTGGTTGTGCCAGCAAGGCTGCTGACAATGTCGTCAAGAATGTTTTCCCGCAGCGTCGTCATGTCTTCTGCAGCGAGATTTCACAGATCAACCCATCGCCCACAAGACGAGTTTCTCTGACGGTGTAATCGACTGAATCAACAGTCATGCTGGCTCCTGCCAGCAGTGTCCCAAAGTCAGAAGCCTTGGCGGTGACTTGGTAGTCAGTGCTGAGCACCATGTCACCGGCCAAGACTTGACTGGGTTGATCAAGCAAGACTTTCGCAGTCGTCGAACCCGACGTTGCCGACACTCCAAAAGGATCGTCGAAAAAAACAGCGAGGTCGTCAGTGAGAAAGTCTGCAAGTGCCATGATCAGCCGTACTTCTTAGAACCAAGAGCAACAACGCTCAGAGCGCCAGCGCCAGTGCCACCAGCAACGGTGATGACGGCACGGATGTAACGCTTGACCTCATCGCTGTTAATGCGAAGGGTCTCAGTCAGTGCGGTGTTGGCAGTCGTGGTCGTGAAGGCCAGACCAGAAACATCACCAAAGGTGCTGTTGTCTGCAGAGTCTTGAATCTTCACGGCGTAGGTGATGCCAGAGCCACCGGCTTCAGCATC
>Ga0075462_10000220_pt1 | contig 16845 bp, 26 predicted proteins | sample DEB08_DNA_4_FD_71487 | JGI IMG/M metagenome (GOLD analysis project Ga0075462, IMG submission 71487) | Aqueous microbial communities from the Delaware River and Bay under freshwater to marine salinity gradient to study organic matter... | ecosystem: Environmental > Aquatic > Marine > Coastal ...
TCTTTTGCAACATGTCCACAGTTATCACATTTCATCTCCCTATCGTTAGGTATAATTTCCCATTGATTACTCATTGAGTCATCGTGGTCGCTGATCCATTCGCGATAACTGTTCCATCATCGTAAATGTAGTAGACCTGCCCATCTATAATTTGAATGGTTTCATTTTCCTCGTTCATGATTTTTAATTAATCCTCCATCTACTTTTACGTCTCCCCAATTCGTATCAACTTCATTAAGGCTAACGGCAAACGGATAGAAATCCATGAACGGTTTAAATTCATTTATATTTTTATAATTGAATTTATGATCCACCGTATTTTCATATTTTTCTACCGCGTCTTCAATTCGTCTCATTAATCGATTAAAATCTTTGAGACATTCTAAGAGTTCGAGTTCAGCTTTTGCTGAGTTGATACTATAATCAACTTCGTAAGTTAGTGTCATATTCTTTCTTGCCTCCAGTTTCTAATAGCTTTTAATAAAAGTAGATTGTCTTTAATTAGGCCTTCATCAGCATAATTTCTACAATTAAGAACTAACCAAGTTCTTATCCGATATATGATTTCTTTATCAGTCATAATAAAGTTCCCGCTTTCTCAAAAGTAGTAAACAAGACTCCGCCATCGTTTCCCTCACTATCGGCACTCGGACACATCCAATGACCATCGGAAAAAATTATCTTGAGCGTTCCCTCAAATTCATCTCCGAGTCCATCGTGTTCGGTGACTCTTTGCACATCCGCAATTGTTCTTCCTTTAAGATGTACATAGGCGTTTTTTCTGAATGTCTCAGAGTAGTCTTCTATTGTTTCCATATTTATTTCTCCATTTGTTTTTGTATTTGAATATTCGTAAATATTCATGATTACTCAAAGCGAGTAATCAAAAATATTTATTGCTGATACTGTACCAAAAATCTTTCTCTTGATACTTGATACTTAAAGATGTCAAAGAAATAAGTTTTACCATCCTCTTGAGTCTCTCTTAGCGACTCCATATACATAACTCCATCGAGTTTGTATTTCTTACTCAATGCATTATCAAATGCTTTGAGATGGTCTCTATAAAAAAAATATTTTTCGTTCATGCTAATTCGATCTGCTCTACTTTCCATTTATACTTAGTTAATAAAAAATTAATAACTTTGTTCCATGTCTTTCCATGAAGTGCTGAGTCATAATCTGCCCAGATAAAACTATTATCCTCAGTGACAATAAAATAGTTATCTCCATTGGATAAACTTCCATAGCAGTGAGTAGTTCCACCATCTTTTCTTTTTACTTCAATCATTTTATTTTCTCCCTTGTATTTGAATACTGATAAGTATTCATGATTACTCAAAGCGAGTAATCAAAAGTACTTAGTAAACTGTTTCTTCTTTTTGAAGATCAAGTTTAAATTTTTCTAAGCGGTCAGCTAGGTCTTTACAAAGACAAACTGCTTTAAAGTTTCGCTTAGTTCTTGAGGATTTGTGTTCAGCGATTATCTGACAGTAATCCTCTTCTATCTTGCCTTGAAAAACTAAAGGCTGAACAAAGAGTTCAAACCCATGAAATTTTCCGAGTTCAATTTGAGTCATTAGAATTTCTCCATTTGTTTTTGTTGTTTCTTTATTAACGCCTCTTTGTATTTGTTTATAGTCACGTCAATAAATCTCGCTTCATGCTCCAAAGTTCTCTCGGATACTTTTAAAAGTAATTCAAGAGTTTTATTTGTTTTAAAGTTAGATGCGAACTCACTATCAATTTCAAATAGTTCGTTAATCTTGTCAAAAATTGTAGTGATATGATCTGCTTTTCTTTCGTCTGACTTTGTTATCTCATTAGCTTTGTACATTTTATTTTCTCCATTTATATTTTTGTTGAAAGGAAGAGTGAGCGGAGTCAATAATGCAAACAACAATCTCACTCACTCTTCGATTTGAATACAACTAGTATGTATTCACAACTGCCCTCAGCAATTGCAAGGGCAATTGAAAATACATAAAAGAAAAAAAATAAATATTCTTAATGGCAACTCAATCTCAGTGTCCTGTCCAATTAGGTTTGGAAGCTAATTGCGGTTGGTCGACTTATTGCCGTACAGTAAGTTAATCTATGGTGTCTGTCTTACTGCTCCGATGCCTTTACTAGTGACGAAAAAATTTATGCTCGAAAAATTAAAATTGAGTTTTTATAAACAATTGAAATTTTTGAGCCAAGCAGTCGTGCCTAGTAAATTGAACTAAATCTAATTTAAATTTTGGAGCAGTGTCGAGAGTCTGCAAGGCATTAACGTTCTCTAGCTGACCAAAAAATAAAAAACCAAATACTATTTTTTTCATATTTGGAATTCGGAGATTTAAAAAGTTCATTTGATAAAAATATACTTATTTATAATAAAATATCTACTTATATTATATCTATTATTATCCTTATTTATCGGGCTTTTTTTGATAAAAATTTATTAATCGCTTATAATTTTAGGCATTTACCGAGATTTTTTTCCGTTTTAAGACGTTTCTAGATAGGTTTTAAATCTGCTCGTGTGTGTTTGATCGTGGTTAGCGGTTAGCGGAACGTGGAATTTTTTTTAAAATAAAAATTTGAATTTTTTAGTGATCCGCCGATATTATTTATATGAAAGCGAAATTTAGAATTGGTCAGTTTGTGACTGAATTAAAAAAACCATCTCAAGATATTATGTCAGATGATAATTGGGAACAAAAAGGACTCGATGATATTTTAGGAAATGTCATTGTTCTTCAAATCAAAGAAATTGGAATTGAAGAGAATACTAACAAAAGATTTTATATCTTAGAAAGCGGTGCGGATAACTTGAGAGGATATACTCTCGGAGTTTATGAGGATGAGATACTCAAAGTTAAAAGTTATTATCAGCTAAATAAAATTGAGGGGTTTGATGAAGCGATAACTTTGGGAGAGTACTTTCGATATAAACATAATGTTCACTCGAACTCGTAAGGCTCTTCGATAAAATCCTCATACCAATTCATTTTAAAGTGAACGTCATCTCTATTCTCTTCTAATTGTTTAGAATATTTTATGAGATATTCTCCGATGTTCTTTAAAAAAATTTGTTGTTCCAATTTACTTTCTAAGCGGTCCACGATCAGCGGAACGTTGGTCACAAAATACATTCCGCTTGATCCAATAACATCAATGTCATCTTCATCTATTTGAAATGCAATATTAACTACTTTTGTTTTTTGTTCTTCGTCTTGTTTTTCTTTTTTGTATTTCTTTAAATCTATAATCATTATTAATTATTAATAGATAATTAATTTTATTTCTATTAGATAAATTATTATAAGAACTTCACACTCTTCACAGTACTATAAGTTTTTTGAAAAAATATTTTTTAAGAAAGAAAATTATTTTTAAACAAGTGTGATAGTGTGAAGAATGAGTTATTAGTATTGAGTTATATAGTATTTTACCATCACACTACTAGTTTTTAGAAGTGTGATAGTGTGAAGGGTTTGAGCGTTGGTACTAGGTAATTGGAGAAAAATTTAGAAAAATTATTATTATTAATAATATTTCTAAAAAAACTCATAGTACTAATAATTGCAATTTAAATTAAAAATATTAATAATTGTGTCACGCTATATTTTTTATGAGTAGAGAAAAGAATTTATATAAAATGGTGAAGGATAAACTATCTGATTTTAATCCTATTCGCATTGAAACAACTACTATTAATGGATTTCCAGATATGATTTTGTTTAATAAAAATAGACACGCTTTATTTATCGAATGTAAGGTTTGTGAACGTGATAAATTGATACAAAGCTTAAGACCGCATCAAAAATCATTCCATCATAAATACTGTCAGATATTTGGAAATCTATTTATCTTGCAACGCTCTCTCAAAGAGAGAAGAATTTTTCTGTACAGATCGATCTTTTTGAACTTCTTGGGGCAAAACGCTGACCACTCACCGCTGACCGATGTTTCATTGGGTGAAACATGGCAACCGATCCGCGAAATTTTAAATGATGACCACTAAATATAGACACATCGATCCGCGATACGTGAAAAACGTTGATAAATATATACTTATCTGTTCCTATAATACATATTATGCAACAATCTCAGCTTTACGCGATCCGATGCTTAGGTACTTAGAGAAAATGAAACTGAGGATCAAAAAAAATTTGCCCCACCCCCAAAAATATAGCCCCAAAAATATATGCGCTCGGCTAGGGTTTGCAACATATTCACACTGATGGAACAAAATTTACACATGGATTATAAAAATTTAGATACACAACAATTAAAGGCGATGGTTTTACTTCGTCAAAAGCAAGAACAAGAATTTGCTAGAGCAAATTTCATGAGTTTTGTAAAGGCGGTATGGCCAGAGTTCGTAGAAGGACCCCATCATTTAAGAACCTCTGAACAATTTCAAAAATTTTCAGCTGATAAGGCGCAGAGATTGATTATTAATATGCCCCCAAGACACACAAAGTCCGAGTTTGCTAGTTATCTGTTCCCAGCGTGGATGATGGGACTTAATCCTAGATTAAAAATTATTCAGGCAACGCACACAGGTGAGCTTGCCGTCAGGTTTGGTAGAAAAATAAGAAACTTAATGAACACTAAAGAATATAAACGCATCTTTCCTAATGTAACTCTACGAACGGACAACCAAGCTGCTGGTAGATGGGAAACAAATCATGGTGGTGAGTATTTTGCGGCTGGTGTTGGAGGTGCTATTACTGGTCGTGGTGCGGATTTATTGATTATTGACGATCCACATAGTGAACAGGATGCATTATCATCAACTGCAATGGAGAATGCCTATGAATGGTATACCTCGGGTCCTCGACAGCGTTTACAACCTGGTGGATCAATTGCAATTGTGATGACAAGATGGTCTCAAAAAGACTTAACTGCTAACTTGGTTAAGAAAATGGCAGAACCAAAGGCAGATAAGTGGGAAGTTATAGAGTTTCCTGCTATCTTAGATGATGACGATGAAGAGAAACGTAAACCTATTTGGCCTCAGTACTGGAAACTAGAAGAATTAGATAAAGTTAAGGCTTCGCTGGTACCAAGTAAGTGGAATGCCCAGTGGCAACAAAACCCCACCTATGATGGAACTAGTATTATTAAACGTGAGTGGTGGAATATTTGGGAAAAACCTCATCCACCAGAGTGCGCTTTCATTATTCAAAGCTATGACACTGCATTTTCTAAAAAAGAAACCGCTGACTACTCTGCAATTACCACTTGGGGTATCTTTCATCCAGACGAAGGACCCGAAACGCATTTAATATTACTTGCATCCACTAAAGGTCGGTGGGATTTTCCTGAATTAAAGCAGGTTGCCAAGCAACAATTACAAAAATTTGATCCTGACAGTGTAATTATTGAGGCAAAGGCATCAGGGACACCCTTGATACATGAGCTTAGACGATTTGGCGTTTATGCTACCGCATTTTCCCCGAACCGCGGTATGGACAAACATGTTCGCTTGAATACAGTCTCCCCTATCTTTGAAGCGGGTCACGTTTGGCGGACCGATGACAGTTGGGCACTAGAATTACAAGAGGAATTAGCATCTTTTCCTTATGGAGAGCACGATGACTTAGTTGACGCGACTACATTAGCTCTGATAAGATATCGAGAAGGAAACTTCGTCAAATTATATGATGATGACGAGGATATTGATGAACCAGTGAGACATGACAAATATGAGTACTACTAAAAAATTAATTAATCCTGAAGACAGGAGACTAAAACAAAAATTAACCCCCAAGCAAATGCTGTTTGTGACAAACTATGTTCAGGGAACGCTGACAGGTAAAATATCTGCGGCGGAGGCGGCACGCCAAGCGGGATACTCGAAGGATAGGGCAAGACAAACTGCCCACGAATTACTTAATCCTCAGATAAGCCCCTTTGTTGTGGAGGCAGTTAATGAATTAAAACAAGATTTGTATGAGACGGCTGGCGTTTCGATGGCATCGCACCTCTCATCGCTGAAAGATATCCGCGAAGCGGCACTCGAGGGTAAGCACTACTCTGCTGCCGTTAATGCAGAGGTGAACCGCGGTCGGGTGGCAGGCTTCTACGATAATAAAGCGCAAGTGGAGAACTCGCTCGATAGTATGAGCAAAGAAGAATTAATTAAAGTTTTACAAAACTATGATAAGCTAGGCATTCAACAGGATCGTGGTCTGATCGTTCAGGATGATATGAACAGCGAACCGCGGACAGTGGAAGGTGACTAGATGGCTTCTAAGTTTATAATAGATGATGCGTTAATATCAGATATGCTGAATTTTTCGGCGAAACCTGCACCGACATATCGGCAAGCGGAAGACGCATCCATGAGAGGATTAGAGTCTCTCCTTATCCCCGATGCGCCAGGACAACCCGAGGGAGAAGCAGTGTTTCCGCAGACAGCGGTCAGCGAGCAGTCGTTCTTAGACAAGCTTCCCTTTTTCACCGACACATCCAAAATAGATTTATCCAAAGCACCAGGCGATCGTGGTCGCTTCGATATCACCGAAAAAAATATTAAAGAGTTGGGTAATGCATTCAAAGGAATTATGGATGTACACAGCGAAGGATTAAAGCAACTCGATGAGGATTTTGCCGATGACCCTGTTGCAAAGAACGCTCTGAAAGCCTTAGGCTATCTATCAACAGGAACGAATTTAGCAATCACCGCAGGCTTCTCTCCCTTTACAGTGGGAACAGCGTACGTTGGTGATCTCATTGCCAATGTCACAGGAGATGAAACCACAGGAAGACAACTGTTTCGTGACTTGAATACTTTTCTGATAGGTAAAGGGGGAGAGGCTCCCGTCACCATTAAAATACCCTCAAAGAAGGGTGTGGTAAATGCTACCGTTAATAAGGATGGATCGATTAACGTTGGCGATAAAACATATGGCGGCGACTTAAATTTAAATAGAGCGCAGTTCATGGAACTCGTTCGAAGAGAAACATTTGGCTCTGCTAGAGAAACAGGCAATCTTAATTTGATGCCACTGCGAGAGGATGGACTTCCCTCACCAACTATACGTAAAACAGAGATACCAAAAGTAGAGGTTAAAGATATTCCAGATAATACTCCAATCAATGTTAAACCTGTTCCAAAGAAGGTAGCCATTGACAAAGGAATGAGTGAGAATGAGGGAGTCTACATGGCTAATGTAGATGGTAAGAATGTTGATCTCAAAGATAAAACATTCAACACTGCCAATATTTCTGTGACCCCTGAGGGTGTTCCAAAGTTTGATGTTCAAAATGTTATTAATAGAGATATTGAAAAACCAGAGGGAGTTAAGTCTAAAAAAGTAAAAGTAAATTTATTTAAAAAATCAGCAGGGTGGAAATGGTTAGATAAACCTGAGAACGGTAACGATAATTTTTTAGTTTCTATTGAAAGAGGGGAGAAGTCTCCTGAAGGAAAATCAATTACTAAGCATTATTATACCTTGAATACTGACATGACCGCTGATACTCAGCTCAAGTATTATCCTAATCAAAAAAGTGAGCCTCGACTAAGACCGACTGCCTATGATGATTTAATTTTTGGTAACAAAGTGGGAGAGATTGATGTTCGAGGAAAGAAACACCCTGTCTATGACACAATTGAAGTAGCACCTCCAAAGCAGGCGGTGGGAGCGGATGTTACTCCTACTGTTGAACCCAAGTATCACCCTCTTGATAGAGTTTTTAAACAACAAATAAGAGAAGTATTGTCTACTGATTTATTGAGTCCTCAATATTTAGCTAAACTAGAAAAAGATTCTGATATTAGTTGTGGTCAGTGTTATGCGGCAGCAGAGGCATTGTACCATAAATGGGGAAAGTTTAATGGATTCACTCCAAAGTATTTAAAATCCAAAGATTTTCCTGAGGGATTACCTGAGGGAGATACACACTGGTTTTTACAAAATAACAAAACAAAAGAAATACTAGATCCCACAGCGGAACAGTTTGGTGGTACCCCTATTCCCTATGAGAAAGGAACTGGAGCAGGTTTTCAAACTAAAGAACCAGCAAAAAATAAAGGTAAAGAAGTTTTAAATAGATTAGGAACAGAAAAAGTAATTCAAACCCCCAGTGGAGTTGTTCTTGACTTTGCAAATCAAAAAGGAATTGAAAAAGAAGGTGCGGATCTTAGTGGCTACATTGATCAAGTAAATTATGATATAGAAAATAACTTTCCTGAAAGAAAAAATTTAGGTGAATTAAAAAACATTACAGGTGATGATCCTCGTTTCATGGTTGGCTTTACAACAAAAGAGGGTAACCAAGGTTATATTACGGGATACGGAACTGAAAAGAATGTAGGCTTTGTTGAGTACTTTGCTAATTTAGGTACTAAGGAAAAAGCTAGTGGAGAAACTCCATCTCCTTTGAAGCCTTCAGAATTAAAAGAGATAATTAATGAGTTAAAAAAGCATTATGGCTTTCGACAGTTTGCAGGTGATAGAATTACAGGAGTAAGAGATCAAAACAGAAAATCAGGACAAAGCAACGTTGAAGATTTATTTGCAATAACACCTAAACCAGAATCAGCAGTTGATTTGATGGTTAATCCTTTCACCGCTGACATTGCTAAATCAGGAAAAATAAAAAAAGAAGACATTGCAAGATTTTTTGACGAAAGACCTACTAGAGATATCAATGATCCTAAAGCATTTAAAGAAATGGTTAATGAAGCAGTTGATGAAATCTATTATCAACTACAACAAGAGGTAACAGGAGAAGGTTGGTATGATGAAGGAGTTAAAAAGGCAATGAAGATAGCTGAAAAAATAAATCCTAAATTTAAAAATAATCCTGACCTAAAAGATTTAATTTTGTTTACAACAGCCATAGCTTCCTCAGGAGTTAGTGTTGGTTTAGATTTTAAAGTAGGTTTACAAGTTGCTGATATATTTGCTGACACTGGTCAAATACCTTTAACAAATCCTTATACGGGAGATGGCTGGACAGTAAGAGGATCTAACTTAGCTAAACAATTAAGCCTTGCTAATAATTATATTCAAAAAAACGGTCTTTCAGCTTTCTTAGAGTTTTTACATACAGAGATGACAGGAAGAGAATTACAAAATTTTAGAAAAGAATACGGTAATTTAGGTCCATCTAAAGGAGTTAAAATGGATGAGATTTATACAGGGGATAGAGCTTTTGGTCCTAAGATTGGTGAATTTATGGCTAATCTGTATGGAACAGCTGATAATAATGTTGTTGATATGTGGAATGTAAGATCGATGAATAGACTTATAGGAGATATGTTTGTTAGAGATAAAAACGGTAAAGTTGTTTTAAATAATAAAGGCGAACCCATTATAAAAGATGGATTTCCTACTATTACAATGAAAAGAAAATTTGATGAATTTATGCAAGCTGTAGCTAATATTATAGGTAAATCAGTTCGTGACACGCAAGCGATTAGATGGTATTTTGAACAAGGATTATATACTCAGTTAGGAAAAAAAAGTGTACCAAAAGACTACGGAACAGCAGCTCAAGAAGTCCTTGAAGCAAAACAATCAAACAACTCCCCTACAGGCGTTTCATCGAGCAAGACTTCAGGTGTTAAAAGCAAGACACCAACAAAAAAAGCCCAAGGTGGTAGTATAAGTATTCCCCAAAGACGATCACTTGTAAATGATGGGTTAGTTGATATAAATACTATTATTGGAAAAATAAATTATGGCAACTAACACCGACAAAGGTCTATATCAAACAGGAGAGAAACCTGAATTAGAGATTATCAAATCGGAAACTGAAGTAGAAATTGACGGTCAACCAATCCCGACTCCCGAAGGACTAGAGATTGAAATGGATGAAGAGGGAGGAGCAACTCTCGACTTCGATCCGCTGTCCAAGCTTCCCGATGAAGTAGAGTTCTATTCCAACTTAGCAGAAGTTTTAGATGATCAACTCTTAGGAAGAATATCCTCCGAACTTTTAGATGACTTAGAGAGTGACCGCGCCTCCCGTAAAGATTGGGAAGACTCTTACATTAAGGGTTTAGATTTATTAGGAATTAAATATGAAAGACGCACTCGACCCTTCACAGGTGCGAGTGGTGTTACCCATCCGCTGTTAGCGGAGAGTGCCACTCAGTTTCAGGCATCGGCCTACAAGGAGTTACTACCTTCAGGAGGTCCTGTTCGAACTGTGATGATGGGAGAAGAAAGTCCTGATAAGTATGCGAGAGCACAGCGTGTTCAAGAGTACATGAATTATCAGCTCATGAACAGAATGGAAGACTTTACCCCTGAGTATGATCAAATGTTATTTTATCTCCCTCTAGCTGGCAGCACATTTAAAAAAGTTTATTATGATGAGTTAATGGATAGAGCTGTATCAAAGTTTGTTCCAGCCGAAGACTTAGTCGTCAACTACATGACATCTGATTTAGATAGTTGTGACCGCATCTGTCAAATTGTTAATATGAGTTATAATGATTTTAGGAAAAAGCAAGTTTCAGGATTTTATAAAGATATTGATCTTGATCCCGATCAAGTAAATCCAAGTGAAGTTAAGAAAAAATATGATGAGATAGAAGGTTTAAAGCAAAACGAAAGAGACAAGTATGTTCGATTATATGAGTTTCATGTTTCCTTAGACATCGAGGGTTTTGAAGATAAAGATGAGATGGGTGAAACCACAGGAATTAAAATACCTTACATTGTAACAATTGAGGACGGATCTAGTGAGATTGTGGGTATTAGAAGAAACTACGATAAAGACGATCCGAAGAAAATGAAGAAGCAGTACTTTGTTCATTATAAATTTTTACCAGGATTAGGTTTTTATGGTTTTGGTTTACTGCATGTTATTGGTTCTCTATCCAGAGCAGCAACATCAATTCTTCGTCAGTTAATTGATGCGGGATCATTATCTAATTTACCCGCTGGTTTTAAATCAAGAGGAATAAAAATTAGAGATGATGCAGAGCCTATTCAACCAGGTGAGTTTAGAGATATTGATGCACCCAACGGTGATCTTCGAAACGCTTTAATGCCTCTCCCTTACAAAGAACCCTCTCAAACTTTGTATAGTCTATTAGGTTTTGTAGTGCAGTCAGGACAAAGATTTGCAGCTATCACTGATTTACAGGTAGGCGATGCAAATCAAAATGCTCCTGTCGGTACAACAATGGCTTTACTGGAGAGAGGATCTAAAGTTATGTCCGCGATCCATAAGAGATGTTACTATTCTCAAAAAAAAGAATTCAGACTACTTTTTAAGGTCTTTGGGGATTACCTTCCTGAAACGTATCCTTACGCAGTAGAGGGTGCAGATCGCACTATTAAAGCGGAAGACTTTAGTGAGCAAGTAGATGTACTACCAGTCTCTGATCCTAATATTTTTTCTATGACTCAGAGAGTGACCTTAGCTCAAACTGAATTACAGTTAGCTCAAAGTGCTCCTGACTTACACAACATGAAAGAGGCATACAGAAGAATGTATGAGGCTTTGGGTGTTAAAGATGTAGATCAGATGTTAAGAAAAGATACTCCTGTTGAGCCAAAAGATCCAGCAATGGAGCACGCTGATCTATTAGATGGCAATTTATTAAAAGCATATGAAGGACAAGATCACGATGCGCATATTCAGAATCATATTATATTTGGCACTAATCAAATGATTTTAGGTAATCCTCCAATGGCAATGAAATTACAAAAACATATTTTAGAACATATTTCTCTCAAGGCAAAAGAGCAGGCAATGTTCTTAGCACAGCAAGGTCAAGTTCCACAGGATCAACTTGATCCTGTCATCGCAAAACTAGAAGCTCAATTTATGGTTGAGTTAAAACAGATGTCACAACAGTTATCGGGAGGAGGACAACCTGACCCCGTGGTTCAGTTAAAACAACAAGAGTTACAGCAGGATGCTCAAAAAGATCAAATGGATGCACAGGTAGACGCTGCTAAATTACAGTTGGATGCTGAAAGATTAAAACAAAGAACAGCTATTGATCAAGCAAGAATACAAAAAGATTATGATATCGCAGATAAACGTGCCGAAGTTCAATATGATAAGATGACTAATCAAACCTTGAATCAAGCGAGAAGAGATGCCTCTAACCAAAAAGGGTAGTAAAATTATGTCTGCCATGAAAAAAAATTATGGCAAAAAAAAAGGGGAGCAAATATTCTACGCTTCTAAAAATAAAGGTACAATAAAGAAAGTAGAAAAGAAAAATGGAAAGTAAATTAAAAGCAGGGTATGTTATAGATATAATGGATGAAACAACACAAAGAAGAGTTCAAAAAATTATTGATAGCACAAGAGATTTTGTTCAAGAACAAGCTGAACAAGGTATTGATTTAATAGAATTAGCTCAGGTTATGCTTTCAATGAGTAGAGAAGCTATGGTTGACGTTTATGGGGAAGTTGTTGCAGATAGCTATATTAAACAACAAATTAGTTATTTGAAAAATTCTGAAAATAGTTTAACATTACATTAATGACTAAACGATTAACAAAAACAATTCCTCCAAAAAAAGGACCTAAGTCACAAGGTATGGATATTCCCTATGGAAAAATAGTACCAGTTGGCGCTGTTCCTGAGGATAAGAAGCGTAAACGTGGCTATGGAATAGCATCAAAAGGACTTAAATTCGAAGGAGTATTCTAATGCAAAAATGGATTAAGGACCTTTGGGATAAACACCCAAAGAAAAAATGGCTCGTAATCGGTTTACTAATCGGTTGGGTAGCTGCTCAATATATCTAATCAATGTTATCTAAATTATTAGGCGGATCTTTAGTAGACACTGTCGGTAAAGTTATTGACAGTGTCCACACTTCGGAAGAAGAAAAAGGTCAAATTAAAATAAAATTACAACAATTAGAAAACGAAATTAATTCTAAACAAATGGATATAAACTTAGCTGATGCTAAGTCTACTGCTACAGGTATTGGCGGTATCATGCAAAGATCTTGGAGGCCTTTGATTGGTATGTCCTGTGCTCTAGCTATATTTTGGGAATATGTTTTAAAACAATTCTTAGTGTTTATATTGGCAGCGTTTAGTGTAGATCATGCACCTTTACCTGAGCTTGACATGTCGACTTTATTTCCGCTTGTCACAGCTTTACTTGGGATGGCGGGCTTGCGTAGCTTCGAAAAAAGTAAGAAAATTACGAAATAGTGGCTTACTTTGATTATGAGGTAACTAAGCTTATTAAAGATAAGATACAAGCATTGGAGGAAGAGATAACCTCGATGAATGTTAACTCTTTTGAAGATTATAAATATTGTTTGGGTAAACTTCATGAAATGCAAAAGTTTCAACGAGACTATAAAGAGATTATGGAAAGGATGAATAAAGATGAGTAGTTTAATACTGCCAGAAGGGCTTAAAAAAGCCGTTAATAAAAAAAAGAAAGAAGAGAATGAAAAACCTGCTATGGAAAGAGTTCCTCAGGCAACAGGTTGGAGAATGGTTATATTACCTTATAAAGGTGTAGAAAAAACAAAAGGTGGCTTGTTACTTACTGATAAAGCTATCGAGGAACAACAACTCACTACTAATGTGGGTTTAATTTTAAGTATGGGTTCTGATGCTTACGCTGATAAAAATAAATTTCCCAATGGACCTTGGTGTAAAAAAGGAGATTGGGTAGTGTTTGCTAAATATGCTGGCTCCAGAGTCAAAATTGAAGGCGGAGAAATACGTATTCTTAATGACGATGAAATATTAGCAAAGTTGAAAGATCCGAAAGATGTATTAACTATCTATTAAGGAGATAAAAATGACTGAAGAAAAAATGGTAGACCTTGACACTACTGGCGAGAGTCAAGAGGTTGAACTTCAAGAAGAAGAATCTACTAAAGAAGAAAAAGTCGAAGAAGAAAAAGTAGAAGCTTCCACTGAAGAAAAACAACAAGAAAAAACTGAAGAAGATGATTCTAAAGATGATGGTTTAGATAAATACTCTAAAAATGTTCAAAGAAGAATTAAAAAACTTCTAGACAGAGTAGAAAAAACTGAACAACGCGAACAAGAGGCTCTTCGTTTTGCAGAAACTGCAAAGAAAAAATATGAAGATTATGAAAATAAAATAAAGTCTCTTGATGAAAACTATCTTTCAGAGTATGAGACAAGAGTACAGTCTCAAATTGAACAAGCTAAAAAATCTTATCAAGATGCTTTGTATAATAATGATGTTAATGCTCAAGTTGAGTCTCAAAGAGCTTTAACAAGATTAGCAATTGAAGAAGAAAGAGCTATAGCTTCTAAACAACAAAGAGAGCAGCTGTTAAAACAACAAGAAGGCTTGATGGCTGAAAAACAACAGCCACAACAAGCTCAACCAAGACAGCCTGATCCAAGGGCTGAACAGTGGGCGGAAGAAAATAAATGGTTTGGTCAAGATGAAGCAATGACTTTTACTGCTTTAGCCCATCATAAAAAACTTTTAAAGGAAGGGTTTGATCCTAAAAGTGATGATTATTATGAGGAAATTAATGATTATATGAAGAATCAATTTCCCAATAAATTTAATCAAAAAGAAGAAGTGAAAGAAAAAGCTCCTCAAACAGTTGCTGGAACTTCACGGACATCAAAAACAAGCGGTTCTAAAAAGGTAAAACTAACTCCTAGTCAAGTAGCGATTGCAAAAAAACTAGGTCTTACTCTTGAACAATACGCAAAATATGTATAGATTGGAGATAATATGGTAAATAAAACGTCAAGATCTAATGAGACTAGGGAAAAAACAGCTCGTAAAAAAGGTTGGACTAGACCCTCTTCATTAGACGCACCCCCAGCACCTGAAGGTTTTAAACACAGATGGATTAGGGAATCAGTCAGAGGATTTGATGATACGAAAAATATCATGGGAAAATTACGAGAAGGTTGGGAATTAGTCCGAGCCGATGAGTATCCTGATTGGCAACTTCCTACCATTGATGATGGAAAACACGCTGGTGTGATAGGGGTAGGTGGGTTACTGTTAGCTCGTATGCCAGTAGAAACTGTTGAAGAGAGAAACTCTTATTACAAAAACTTAACCGAGAGCCAAAAAGAGGCTGTCGACAGCGATCTACTGAAGATTGAGGATCCTCGGATGCCGATCAGTAAACCCCAAAGACAAACCAAAGTAACTTTTGGTTCAGGAAACAAGTCGTAATCGGCACGGTTTGTTAAACGACCAATACTAACAACGTATTACAAAGGAGTAATATTATGGCAAATCAACAAGGAAACTTTGGATTTCGTCCAGTGCTAATGCTAGGTTCTGCATATCAGGGTCAAGGTCAACAACAAATGACCATAGCTAGCAACGAAACGAATTCCATTTTTATGGGAGATCCTGTCGTGTTAAACGCAAACGGATCAATCTCTCGTGGGTCCTCTGCTGGTGCTGAGCTTGTTGGTGTTTTCAATGGTTGTTTCTATACAGACCCAACTTCACAAAAACCAACTTTCTCAAACCACTATCCAGGGGCAATTGTAGCTGATGATATCGTTGCAAACGTAATCAGTGACCCAGACGTAGTGTTTGAAGTCAAATGTGACGATGCAAACGCTGGACGAGCGCAAGTCGGTTCAACTGCTAATATCGCAACTTATGCAGCAGGATCTACCAAATCAGGTATTTCAGGCGTATCAATTGACGGTAGTACATTTGCAACTAGCAACGCTTCAAACTTCGCTGTTTATGATCTTTCAACAGATCCTGACAACAGTGACTATACTGCTGCTAACGCTAACATTCTTGTTAGAATTAACAAACATCAGTATAGAGATACCACAGGAATCTAAACTATGGCTATATCTAGAAGTCAACTCGTTAAAGAGTTAGAACCAGGTCTAAACGCACTGTTTGGCTTGGAGTACGCAAGGTATGAAAACGAACACGCAGAAATCTTTGACAACGAATCTTCAGACAGAGCGTTTGAAGAAGAAGTAATGTTATCAGGTTTCGGTTCTGCACCATCAAAAGCAGAAGGTGCTGGCATATCTTATGACACAGCGGTCGAAGCATACACTTCACGTTATACACACGAAACAATTGCATTAGGTTTTGCAATAACAGAAGAGGCAATCGAAGATAATCTTTATGATCAGCTTTCTTCTCGTTACACAAAAGCTCTTGCAAGATCAATGGCAAACACAAAGCAAGTAAAAGGTGCTGATGTTCTAAACACAGCCTTTGCTGCTGCGGGTGCTTCAGGAACTAATCCTGGTGGTGATGGTGTATCACTTATTAATACACAACACCCACTAGCACAAGGTGGTCTTTTATCAAACAGATTAGCAACAGATGCTGATTTGAATGAAACATCACTTGAGCAGTCATTAATTGACATTGCTGCATTCGTGGATGAGCGTGGTCTTAAAATAGCCACTCAAGGTAGAAAACTTATAATTCCAAAAGAATTACAGTTTACTGCTGACAGATTAATGGCTTCAGCTTTAAGAACAGGAACTGCTGATAACGACATTAACGCAATCAGAAATATGGGAATGATTCCTGAAGGTTATGTAGTGAACCACTTCTTAACTGATGTGAACGCATTCTTCATTAAAACTGATGCACCTAATGGTCTAAAGCATTTCACAAGAACTGCTCTTTCCACAAATATGGAAGGCGACTTTGATACAGGTAACGTAAGATATAAAGCTAGAGAGAGATACTCATTTGGTTTCTCAGATCCTAGAGGTATTTTCGGAACTTCAGGCGCATAATAAATAATTAACTTAATAAGAAGGGCGTATGTCTTTGACTGCGCCCTTTTTTTATGTCAAAATATAACTTTATTAACCCTATGACCCTTCGGGGACTATTAACAAAAGGAGATAGACATGGGAACAACTACATTTTCGGGTCCAGTAAAA
>Ga0075462_10000228_pt1 | contig 16669 bp, 20 predicted proteins | sample DEB08_DNA_4_FD_71487 | JGI IMG/M metagenome (GOLD analysis project Ga0075462, IMG submission 71487) | Aqueous microbial communities from the Delaware River and Bay under freshwater to marine salinity gradient to study organic matter... | ecosystem: Environmental > Aquatic > Marine > Coastal ...
GGTAATGTTTTAAACCCACAAAAAGGTGATGTGGTATATTCAACAAGTGCTGGTAAATATAAAGGATTTGTTAGCACTGCAGCTTCAACAACATTTAAGGCATTTTTTTAATGAAAGATTATTTTAATTTAGTTAATACTAGCAGTTATATACAAAATATTAATCGAGGTAAAACTGGATTAATGAAAGGTATCTATAGCCAGAAACAAAAGATAGAACCTTTACGTGATGCTAGTAATAAATTTTATGCAGACCAATCAAAAGCACAATCAAACTATATGGACAGAAGGAAAGTATAATGGCAATGGGACTACAAGATTTAATAATGTTTAGAGATAATTTACAACAACCAGAAATGACAGGCATGGATAACCTGAGGAACTTACAGGCACTAACTATGCAAGGAATGGCAAATGAAGATTATACTAATGCAGCTTTTGGTGGTATGGTAAATAATATTATGATGACTCCTCAAGAATATTTAGCATCTGGAGGTATTGTAGGTCTTCCTGTAGTGCAAGCTGGTTTTGGTGGGTTCTTAAAAAAAATTACAAGTATACCTAGAAAGATTGTTAAAACTGTTAAAAGAGTTGCAAAGTCCCCTATAGGTCAACTAGCTATAGCTGCAGCTCCAATGGTATTTGGATTGCCTCCAGTATTTTCTAATCCTGCTTTGAATGCTGCTTTTTATTCTGGAACTGGTTCTTTATTAACTGGAGCAAAACCTAAAGATGCATTAAAAACTGCTATCTTATCTGGTGCTCTTACTGGAGCAACACAAGGATTTAGAACACCAGCAGGTTCTGAAAAGTATGCTGCTAGTGCAGGTGAAAGAGCTTCACAATTAAAAGACGCTGCAGCAAGTGGTATACCAAAAGTTGCACCTCCTCCAGCAGAAACAAGTTTCTTTAAAGATTTAGCTAGAGGTATAACAGATAGTGCATATGACCCAGAAGGAACTGTATTATCTAGATTAGGTGAAAGATTAGCAAACACTGGGCAATTTAAAGATACATCTTTATTACAAGAATTAGGAATACAACCAACAGGAACTGCAGAAGGTTTAGCTGAACAGTCTTTACAGAATCCTAAAGGAAGTGTTCAAATGGAAGAGATGATGCAGGCTAGAGCTAAGTCAAATCAATCTATGTTAGATAAAGGAATGCAATTTTTAGGAGATAATAAAGGTAAAATAGCAGCAGGTATAGGGCTAGCATCTTTATCTAGTGGTGGACCACAAATACAAGAAATGTCACAATACACACCTCAACAACTATCTGATGCAGATGTAGGATTTGATACACAAAGAGCATTTTATTTTGATACCAAAACTAATCAACCTTTAACAATAGCAGAGGCTTTATCAAGAATGCAAACAGCATCACAAAGTTTTGGTGAGGGTGGTGAAAAACAGGCATCCGGTGTCTCATTAGGTTTTGAAGATGTTGATGATACAGTATTAAGTTCATCAGGTGGATTAATAGGTATGGCATATGGTGGCTCAATGCCTATGAATAATATGGATGTAAAGTATAAAGAGTTTTCAGGAATGGTAGGAGGTCGTGGAAGTGGTATGGAAGATAATGTATATATGCCTATCGTTGAAGGTGAGCAAGGACAACAAGTGGCAACACTAGCAGTAAGTCCTAAAGAATATGTAGTAGATGCTAATACAATGTCTTTACTAGGTAATGGTAATCCAGATGAAGGTGCAGAGATTATGGATGAAACAGTAAAAGATATTAGAGTGGCAGCTACAGGACAAAAGAAACAACAAAAAGAAATAGATGGTCTAGCAGCATTAGATAGAATGAGAAGGAGTGTATAATGAGTATATTATCATCTTTATTAGGTATTACTAAAAGCCAACCAGCACAGGTTATACCGGCATCAATCACTGAACCTAAAATAGCAGAAGAGATAGCACCTTTTCTCAAAGACATATTAGGTAAAGGACAGGCACTATATAAACAAAGAACAGAAGAAGGATTTGTACCTTTTGAAGGGCAAACATTAGCTGATGTTACTGCACAGCAACAACAAGCTCAAGAGGGTATTGCAGGATTAGTAGGAACACAAGCTCCGGCATTTGAAGAGGCTAGAGCTCTTACTAGAAGTCAAACAGAACAAGCAACTGCAGAAGCATTACAACCTTTTATGAATCCTTATCAACAAGCAGTCACTGATATTGCTAAAAGACAAGCACAAGAACAATTTGAACAAACCACATTACCTGGTCTTAGAAAGCAAGCAGTAGATGCTGGTGCATTTGGTGGTTCTAGAGCTGCTATGAGAGAGTCACAGGCACAAGATGCACAGGCAAGATTACTATCTGATATACAAGCCAAAGGTGATTTAGCTGCATTTCAAGATGCAAGAAATGCTTTTGAAGCACAAAAATTAAGAGAAAGACAAGCTGCTGAAGGACTTACTGGTTTAGCAACAGGACAATTTGGTGCACAAACTAGAGAGCTAGGTGCGTTAGAGGCTGTAGGTAGAGAGCAACAACAAAGACAACAACAATTATTAGATGAATCATATCAAAGATTTTTACAAGAGAGAAGTTTTCCAGAGCAACAACTAGGACAGTATCAAGCCTTAGTAGCTGGCACACCTATTAGTCAAGGTAATGTTACATATCAACAAGCAAAGTTTCAACCAAGTCCTTTAGCTAGTGCATTAGGAACTGTATCAGGTGCTTTAGGAACTTATGAAAAAGCTAGAGATGTAGGTTTATTTTCAAAAGGTGGAGGTATTAAAGAGGGTATAGCTAGTTTACCTGTAGTTAATAGACAGTTTGCTGGACAAACTGCAATGACTCAAGAAGAAATAGATGAGCTTGATAAAGACATAGAAGAGGCATCACCTAATAATAATATGTCTTATAACATGCAAAACTTTGGAGCTGAAGGAGAGTTTGGAGGAGAGGCTCAAGGAGAACTTATACAATCAGGACTTGATGATACCATAGCTTCTCAAGTTCCAGGAGATAAACCAGGTCCTATGTCTGCTTTAGAAAATGCATTACAATCAATAGCTGCAGAAAGAAAAAAAATAAGTGAAGAAGTAATACCAGCAAAGTTATCTTCTGTAGAAAGTTTAGAAAAATTTATAAGTGCAGAAGATAAAAAAGATGCAGAAAGAATTAGAAAAGAAAAAGAACAAACTCAAAAAGGTAGAAAAGCACAATTTTTTGTTGATTTAGCTGCTGGATTATTTGAAGGTGGTGGAGGAGGTTTTGGTGGAGATTTAGCTAGAGCTGGAGAAAGAGTAGTAAAAGGGCAAAAAGAATATGAAAATATTATATCTGGTTTAAATAAAGAAGAACGAGGTTTAGCTAGACAAGCTATTATGAATAAGTTTAATACACAAATGACTAAGTATCAAATTATGTTAGAAAAAGGTCAACTAAAACGAGACCAATTTAATGATATAGTAGCAGGAATGAATGCTGAGGCATCAGCAATTCTTCAAACTTTATCAGCAGTAGAGGCAACAAATAAACCTGCTAAAGATTCTATAGCAATAGCAGATGATATATTAAATAACTTTATAGCTTATGGTAATGCAGATATTGCAAGAGATACGTTAAAATCAAATAAAGCCTTTATGAGACAACAAGATATAGATAGAGTTTTAAATGTTATAGGAAGAGATACTCAAACCCCACAAGATGAATCTAAAAGATTTAATACAAGTATAGAAGAGAAAAAAGATAGAAACATAGAAGTGGATTAATACATGTCTGAAAAAATAACTTACACATCCTTACTAGATGATGATTTATTTTTAAGAGATGCATATAAATCATTACGTGCACAAGGTATTAATGTTAGTACCAAAGCTGGTGATATTCTAGATAGATTTTTAACAAATAAAAGATATTTTGATACAAACGTAGCTTCTACTTTTGTTATTGGTGATGAAGTTAAAGATATGTCACCTGAAAATCAACAGTCGTATGCAAGAGCTGTAACTAAAATAGAACAATTACCTACTATAGGTTCTCAAGGAGCTGCACCTACATCTAAATTAATTAAAGATTATCTAGTTGCTGGTGTTACTGACCCTACTAACTTGTTATCTATTCTTGCTGGTGCCTTTACTTTTGGTGCTGGTGGTGCTGCTGTACAGGCAGGTAAAGAAACAGCTAAACAAGGTGTAAAAAAATTAGTAAAAACAAAAATAAAAAATATAGCTGGACAAGATAGACTAAGACAAATAGGTAGAACAACAGCAGCATTAGGTGTTGAAGGAGGTGTAGCTGCATTAGGTGGTGGAGCACAAGCATTAAAAGCTCAAGACGTTGATATGGCTATAGGTAGAAGAAAGAAAGGTGATTTTGATTTTGCTCAAGCAGGTCAACAAGCTGCATTAGAAGGTATTATTAGTCCTGTTGCTGGTTTTGGTTTAGCCAAGTTAGGTTCACTAGGAACAACAGCAGTTAAAGAAGGAGCTAAAATAAGTGCAAAAGGTTTAGAGAAAACAGGACTAGGTAGAGTTGCTCTTAAACAAGGTGAGGCACTTGCTCAACACATTAATTATTTAAAAAACTTTTTATTGCCTCAAGGTGGTTTAGATACTATAACTGCAAGAAACTTTGAAATAGGTGAAGCAGCTTTTAAAACTATTAAACAAGAAACAGAAAAAGTAGTTGATGATTTAGAGATAGCTCAAAGTTCTTTTATAAAAAGTGAAAGAGATTTAGATTTAGTTAATGATGCAATGGAGGGAGATACAGCAGCATTAAATGAAATAAGAACAGGCATTCGTAAAACTTTAAGTGGAGAGTTTCCATCTAAAAAAGATGTTAAATTAGCAGATGCGATATCTAATTTTATTGATTTACGTAGAAGAGTATATAATGATGTATTTACAAATACAGATGGTCAAAGTAAAAAACTTAAAGATATATATAAAATAGACCCTGTTAAATACACTAAAAAAATATATACAAGACCAGAACTTTTTCAAGGTTTTAGAATGCCTAAAGAGTATTGGAAAAAATATGAAGTTAATCAAAAATTTTTAAATGAGTTAAAAACTAAAGCTAGACAAGACCCTAATTTACAAGTTCAATTAGGAATTAGAGAAGGAATAATTGATAAAGATACTGGAGCAGTTCTTGAAGTTGGTAAAATAAAAGATTCTTTTTATAAAGAAAGAGAAGGTGTTAAAGAGTTTCAAAGAGCTAAGTTAGATGATTATGTAGAACAAGAAATCTATGAAAGTTTTTATCCTAAAAAAGGTCCTGCAAAATTAGGTGGATTAAAAAGAAGAAAAGAAATAGACCCTATATTACAAAAAATATGGGGTGTTAATTATAGTCCAGCAGTAAGAGCAGCAGAAACTATAGGTGCTATAACAGAACCTTTAGCAGATATTAGAATAGCAAATCAAATAGGTAATAGCTTACTAGGTAGAGGTCTTGCTGTTGTTGCTCCAGATGATGCTGCAGCTAGAAATGCTTTACAAGGGCAAGATGTTGTTCCTTTAGTTGGTGGTTTAGGTGATGATGTTGGTATAAGAATTAGACGTAGTGATATTTTTGACCCAAAATTAGGACAGATATATGTGCCTAGAGAATTAGGTGAAAAGATAAGAATACTAACACAAAGAGAGGGTGTGTTAAATGATACTCTTATGGGTAGTTTATTTTCAGGTATTAATGGTTACTTGAAAAAAGGTAAAACAGTTTATAATCCTTTTGGTCATGTAAGAAATATTATGGGTGTTCCTCAGTATGTTGCTAATTCTGGTAACTTTAAAGGTGTTGGTAAATATGCTCAACTTTGGAAAACATCTAATAAAGAACAAAAACAAAAACTAACAGAGTTAGCAAATCGTTTAGGTGTTACTGCTTCAAATGTAGAGATAAATCAAATACTAGGAAGATTAGCAGAGGCTAGAAACTTACAAGGTAGAAAAAGTTTTGGTGGTTGGATGTCTAGAAGATTACTAGACTTATCATCTGGTTTTATGTCTAATATAGAAAGAACTAAACTTGGTAAAAGATTTGCTAGAGCTGCAGAAAAAACATATACCGGAACTGATGATATTGGTAAGATAATGACTTTTACCAGTGAAAGAGATAGAGCTCAGGCTATTTGGGATAATATGACACCTGATGAAAAACAATTAAGAAGAGAAGAATTTTCAAAAGGTTTTGGAGTAGAATTACCAAAAGTAAAACAACCTACATCAAGACAAATTGAAACTATGATGAAGCAGGCAGAAAGAGGTAAGTTTACACTACGTGATAAGTTTAATGCTAACTATAAAAAAGATTTAGATAAATTTGATAGTGATTTATTATGGGAAGAAGCAGCACAAAAAACACTAGATGTTATACCTGTTTATTCTAGAATACCAAAAGTTTTTGAATACATGAGAGACATACCTATTGTTGGTGCTTTTACTGCCTTTCCTGCAGAGAACTTACGTAATAAATATAAAATATTAAAACTAGGTGCTGAAGAAATAAAAAATGGTTTTAAGAATAATAATTTCTCATTGATAAAAGCTGGTAAAAATAGATTATTATCACAAACATTAATGGCTGCTGCACCAACTATATCTGCATATATGTATAATCAAGTTATGGGTACAAGTGATATGGAGTCTGGTGTTAGAAAAATGATGCCAGAGTGGTCACGTTATCATGCATTACAAATAAGACCTAAAGGTAAGGATGCAGAGGGTAATGAAACATATGGTGTTACTGATTTAAGTTATGCTAATCCTGACCAATATGTTCTTGATGTTATAGCACCACTTATGATTGCTGCTGCAAATGGTGAAGATGTAACTGCTCAGTTAGATGATTTATTTCCTTATATTGCTAAGAAAACATTTGAGCCTTTTTTATCTCCATCACTAGCAACTGACTTAGGATTTTCAATTTTAGATTATGCTAAATCTGACACTGAAGAAGGAAGTGCTAGAGCTTTAGCAAAAACTTATAAAATATTAGAGCCTGGAATACTTAAACTTCTTACAGATGTTGCTGGAGAAGCAGGTGCAAATGATGCCATAGATAAATTATCTGCTTCACTAGGTGGAGAGGGAGCTATAGGTAGTGATATAAGAAGAGCTTTACGACCTTTATATTTTGGTGATAAAAGAAGTTATTTAAAAGATGCCTCTAGTTTAGCTGACTACTTTTCAGAGTTAGGTGTTAGACCTACTGGAGAAGAAAGTCCTCTCTCACTTTTATTATATCCTTTTAGATTAGGCATAAAAGAACAAGATTATAAACCTAAAAAACAATTAGGTTTTGCTGTTAGTAATTTAATGAGGAATGCAAATGGAACTGTTAATTCTAAATCTAGAAAAATTAAAGATATCTTAATAGACCCAGATGATAATACATCTTTAGACTCTATGTTAAAAGATTATCAAGAAGCTATTGAAGAACAGTTTGCAGCTCAACAAGGTGTGTATGAAATGGTTATGGATTTAAAACAATTTATGTCAACTGAGCAAGTAAGAAGTTTATTGAGAGATAAAAAAATAAAAACTGCTGGTGGTTTTTCTAATGTAGAAATAGAAAATATATTAAATGGAACTTTTACAGCACCTAGACTTGATGTTAAATTTTTTAGAGATTTAGGAAAAAGAAATCCATCTATACGTAAATATGTACCAACCATAAGAAACTCTTTCAATAAATTAACTAACATGTACATGGGTAAACCATTACAAACAGAAGAATTACCAGATATAATAATAGGAGACTAAGATGGCAGATATGACAATGATATGGAACGCAATACTAACAATGGCAATAGGTGGATTTCTATGGTGGATACGTTCTACATCTGCCTCTATTAGTAAAGTTAAAGATGAGCTAGCAAAAGCTAAAGAAAACATGGCAATAAACTATGCTACAAAAGAAGATGTAAAAGATGATATGTCACAACTCATGCAAAGATTTGATAGATTAGAAAGTAAGATAGATGATATGATTAGAAGGGCAGCAGAGAAGTGACAACTGTTTTTTTATTGATGATATATCTAGGTAGAGCACAACAAGAAAGTAACATGATGTTTGCTGATATTAATAGATGTAAATACTTTGCAGCTAGGGTAATGAAACAACCGGCAAACCCTGCAACTAAACAAAAATATACAGCAATATGCAGACCAGTAGAAGTGGATTTAAGTAATCCAAACGTAAGAGTTTATAGGTGAAAGGATAAAGATATGATTGACCCAAAAGCATTAGAGGCTTTATTTAGATACACAATAGGAGATTTTAAAAGGAATAAAGAGGCTGAAGAAGCTATGACCTCTGAAAGGTCTAAAGAATTAATAGGTGATAATGTTACAGAATTAGGAAAAGTAGAAACTAAATTAACTGATGACCAAAAAAGGTTTATTGGACAAGAAGAAAAAAAACCAGATATAGAAGCTATACGTGTTAATTTAGTAGAAGACCCTGAGAAAAAAACAGGTATTGCTAGTTTAAATACTAACACACAAAATGTCGTAGAAAAACAAACCTCACAAAAAGATTTTAATATCAATGATATAATTAATTTAGATTTACAAAATCCATCTGCACTAGGTCAATTTAAAAATTATTTTAAAGATAAAAATATTAGTAATGATTATATTCTTAATCAATTACAAATATTAGGACAGGATATAGGAGAACTAGAATCTAACAATCAGCCAACAAGAAAATATGTTAATCCTAATACAAATAAGATAGGAGCAAGAGGTAAATATCAATTTAAAGTAGATGATATGTTATATCCAGGAGACACTTATCCAAAGGGACATCAAAAAGCAGGTCAAAAAGTAAAAGAGTATCAAGGTAGTTCTTTTGAAACAGCTTTAAATAGAACAGAAAGATTTTATAAAAGAGCAGGTAAAGATATTCCAAAGTGGCTACAAAAAGCAAGAACATCTTTAGGTCCTGATGGATTTCCAGAACCATCTAAAATACCAGAAAAATTTCAAGATATAATGTTTTTTGCAGATATATTAGAAAGACCTAATTCATCTAAACTAATCAAAAAATATTTAGAAAATCCTAATGATATAGATGTTTTTCAAGATGTCTATAATGTATGGCACACTGAAGGTGGAGGTCCTAATATGAAAAAAAGTATTATGGAAAGACTACCTAAATATAACTTAAAAAAACAAGAAAAACAATCAGGAGGTATGATAGAGAAAAACCCCTATAAAAGACAACCAAGATTTATATAATCCATTAAAAATTAAGAGGCAAACATGGACCCAGTTACAGCATTTGGTGTAGCTACGACTGCATACAAAACTATTGTAGCAGGATTCAAAGTAGGTAAGCAAGTAGAAAGCATGTCTAAAGATTTAGGCAGGTGGATGGGTGCGATTCAAACAGTTAAAGAAGGGCACAATAAAAAGAAGAATAGAACATTTGGTTCTGTAGAGGAAGAAGCTCTAGAAACGTTTGCCATGAAAAAGAAGGCAATAGAAATGGAGAATGAACTTAGAACCTTTGTTAATATGAACTATGGTCCTAATGCTTGGAATGAAGTCATAAGAATACAAGCAGAGATAAGAAGAAAAAAGAAAGAAGCAGAGTTAGAAGCTAAAAGAATACAGCGTCAAAAGATAGAGAATGCTGTCATAGGAGGCTGTGTATTATTCTTTATCTTCTTTATTATCTACATTGTCTACCTTGTTATGTCCGTTTAAGAACCCAGCTTTCTTACCAATCTCAAAGTAAAAATCTTTACCTAATATCTTAGCAGAAGCTACCAAATCCTCTTTTAATTTAACAGGGTCTGTGTTATCTTCTTTCTCTTCTTGAGTACCTCTTACTCTCGATAATAATTCTAATGCTTTTATCGCACTATTTGTATGCCCATTTGCTCTGGCATAATCATATTGTTTTTCTATTTCAGTAATAACATCTACATCAGTGGTTAGGTTTTGTTCGAGTTCAGTAATCCTTTCGATAACTTCTTCGTTTTGTAGTAACCTATGCCCTTGTCGTGCTGCATGCTCTTTCGAGTACCCAGCAGCCCTCGCAGCTTCTGAAGCATTCCTGTGTAAAATATACGACTGACAAAATCTTTCTTGTTGTTCATTTAATGCCATACTAATCTATACTCGTCATTGTAAAAAGCAAATGATTTATCAAACCAGTCATATATATAACCAGTGATATCAAATGCACCACTATAATTGCTCTATCATTCCAGATAAAGCCTACTAGAATCCAACCTAAAAAACCTACAGAACTTACATATAAATTAAGTGGATAAATATTGTGAGAAGTGAGCATAATCCCTATTATTAATATAAAAGATGATGCCCACTTTAAATACCAATCCTTAGTTTTATAAGGTGTGTGTTTCTTAAACTCTGTCACTATCTATAATTACCCATCTCATACTTTTCATAAACCTTGTTTTCTATAACAGGTTCAGGAATAGCATTAGGTGTGTTAATTATTATCTTCTTTTGACTGTCAGGATTGAAACTGCTTAGTAATAATACAAAAGCAACAACAAGTATAACAGTCGTCAATATAATACTATATTCTTTTAACATAATTACTCCTTTATTTTGTAACCTTTTTATATTTTTCAAAAGTTCTAAGCCCACCAAGACCGAGCATACCCATTAACACAGTCATTAAACTACCCATATCAAACTCTGGTAGTGGTGGCAATGTTGCACCAAATAAAGCTGCAAAGAAAATGATAAACGGAGCTGCGATAAAGTGCCATACCAAGGCAACTCCACATGCCCAACCTATGAAGGGTCTCCAGCCGGCAATAAACACATTTCTAGACTGTGCCTCTGCTTTATTTATTTCTAATTGTCCTTTAGCTAATTCTTGTGCATGCTTCTCTGCCATTGTAGCTATCTCATGAGCAAGTTTATTCTTTGCATCTTTATCTTCTACAAACTTACCTATTAACTTAGTGGCAGGTCCTATTAAACTTAATAGTGCCATATTATTTCCTTTCTATTTTTTTCCATTCTGTTACTGATATTTTCTTTTCTGCTTTTTCATCTTCTAATATATCTAAACTATAATATACATTTAAATGTGGGTGTTTTTCATGTAGTTTTTTTAGTTTCTCTGTCCAGTATTCTGGAGTCTTTATATTTACATGCACATTCCTACCATTTTTAAATGTTTTCAATGCTTCATAGCAGGCAATAGTTAGAATAACAAACTTCTTACCATAAGAAAATATCTCTTCAAGAACCCAGTCAGCATCTTTTTCATCTATATGTTCTATAACATCAGTACAAATAACAGCATCATATTTACCTTTAGGTAACTTACTATATTTAGGATATGCTGGGTCATATAATGCATGAAAATCTAACTGCCATATATCAGCTAAAGGTTTTGGTAGTGTTTGTCCTTTCTTATTTAACAACATTGTTTTATATTTTTCTTTATCATACAATGTTGCCTTACCACAACCATAATCAATTAAACTTTTAGCACCTTCTACTAGTATTATCTTAGTGATAGTAGATAGATGCATGACAATACTAATACCTGTAAAGTATTTAGCATCTTCATGCATCTCTTTATATTCCTCTAAAAGTTCTGTATAATCTTTAGATGGATTCTCTCTATTGTGCATTTAACATATCCTTATAATTAGGTAATGTTTCTTTCTTTAATGCACCCTTCCATATCTCAGATACTAAACTATCTTTACCATAAAAATTATAATTAATACCCATAGTTTTATCAGCAAAAGTTTTCTCACAATCTTGTGCCATTGCTAATAACTCACCAGTAGTCCAGTATGTTTTATCACCAACAGATACTTGAAAATACTTTGGTCTTTTAGGTTCATCATCTGCACCAGTAGTTTCTTTCTTCATATCATCTGTAGGTTCTTTCTCTAATGAACATTCAAAACCAAATAAATGTAAGTTTCTAAAACCCATAGTATGTAACATACCTATAGCTCTCATAGCTGCACAAGTGCCACCAGTAATTAGCGTAGCACCTACAGGTAGTCCTACATCTTCTCTAATCTTTACCTGATTGTTTTTGATTGCATGCTTTCTATCTTCATCATCTCTTAATGATTCTGTAAAGGCATGCCAACCCCAAATATCAGCTTTCTTTTCCATAAGATAATTAGTAACAGATGGGTCTGTCATAGAAGCTACAAGAAACTTAGTATCTTCATCAAGGTCTTTTAGTAAATCTTTTCTCTTAATACCATGTGTACTCTCACCTTCTATTGAACGTGGGTCTAATAATATACATGCATCTGGTTTAATATTATTTTTTATAAGACCAGGATATGCATGCTTAACACACATAGTAAAAGCCTTTGGATGTTTATCTAAAGTTTCTCTTAACTGTTTATAATCTATATTAGGACCACCAGATATAATTATAGCATGGTCTGTATGTGTTCTACACTTCTCTATAAATTTATCCTTTGGTATTAGCTTCATATTCTCTTTTATGTTACCTCTAATATAATCTTTAGGCACACAATCTCTAGGATTAACAACAATAGGAACTCTTTGTAAATCTGCTGGTATGTTAGGTAAAGTTTTATCACTTAACACAATCATAAAATGTGTAAAACCACCACCTTTCACTCTATCACCAGAAGGTAATACATGTTTGCGAATATCTTTATTTTCTTTTAATTTTTTCCATACTTCATTAACACCAAAGTATGCATCATTAGGTGCCATCTTATCATCATCTTCTCTAAAGTAATGGTCAAGCATTACAATAGGTGTTTTCTTTACACAATCATAATCATGAGCAACAGTCTTTACACTATTACCACCACCAATTAATGCCATATCAAACCATTCACCTTGGTCTTTTAATATGTCTCTAGTGTTACCTTTATGTAATTCAAATACAAAAGTTTTATTTTTATTTTCTTTCATATGTTCTGCAAACTCTTCTAATCTTTTTTGAACTGCAGACATTTTATTATGTGCCTTACTATTAAACTCTTCATGGTCTGTTTCAATAGTAGCATCTTCAAATAAATCATAACCATGATATGTAAAACTATCTGTATAATCAAATGCAGTTAGTGCCATCTCTATAGCTCTACCACCATTCCATGCACCAGTTTCTATCACAGTTTTTGGTTTGTACTCTCTCATTATCTGTGATATCTGTTGATATCTATTAGGTTTAATATCAGGAGCAACCTCATCTGATAAAGGAAAAGCTCTTTCACCATTACCTTTTCTTATAGCAACTTTAGAAAAGTCTGGTCTACCAGCAAAATGATAAAAATAATCATTCATAGCATGTGTTTGTTCTACTTTCATACCATGTGCTTGATAAATGTTTAGTAGTCTAGATAAGACATAATAATCATGCCACTCTCTATACTTAGTCATCTCACCTAATATATATGCACCTCGTAAGTCTGCTAATATATCTATAGTAGGTTGCTTATTTAAATTAAAAGCCATAAAGAAAGGCTCATCAGGATTGTAAACTATATCAGCTTTATCATTTAACATAGATAACATATCTTGTTTAGTTAATCTTTTCTTTAAATAAGAATCAGCATCTATCCATATTAACCACCCTGCTTCTTTACTTTTCTCTGCTAAATCAAATGCTTTTTCAGTTAAAGCAAATACTTTATGAGACCACTTCAAGGCATCTAGTTTATCATTATAAGGTATCTTTCCCTCTTCTGTACCATCATGCTCTGCATATCTTTTTAAAAAATCTTCATGGTCTTTTACATCATGTAGACTTTTATAAGTATAGTCTGGTAAAGAATAAGCATCTATTTTACAATCATGATAATAACAAGTAAAAGATATATCTGTATCTAAATTTTCTTTTGTAGAATTTAATAAATGAATTGCTGTATCTTTTAAAATAGTTTCATTAAAAGAGGTAACAATATTAATCTCTGCCATTATATACTCCAAAGTTTTTTTCTAATGAATCCAAAGCCTCTTCAGCTTCGGCTAGCTGTTTAATTAAAACAACAGAATCCTCCACTATCTTTGGGTGCTCACCTATTGCTACCGGTTTTTGAAAAGCTAAGTCTAATTGATATAAAGCCTTTGACCTTTCGCCTTCATAATGTGCTCGTATAGCTCCATATAAAGTGTGTGTTAATTCTCTCATTGTATTAAGTAATCCTTTTCTCTTGGTATTATTCCTTTCATCTGTAACCATCTAGCATCTTCACACCACTTAACAGCATACTTGCCTTCAGTTACTCCTCTAGGTTTCCATTTAGCAAACCAAGGACCACCTGTTGTAAAGTGTACAATCTTTGGTTTCATATCCTCTGGTGAATGTCCATCAAGCCAGTTCCACTCTTCAGGTATTTGACCTATATCAGATACTTCATCAGGCAACCATTTAAATGTATGTAACCATCTACCTTTTTCTGTATTAATAGCATCAATACTTAACTTATCAAGGTAATGATGTGCATTATTAAACATCATAAGACTAGACCAGTTCTTCATGTTATAAGGCTCTTGTGCTTGACCATCCATTTTAACACCTTTTTCTACATCATACTTATGATGCACTGCCCATACAGGATAGTAATTATCTCTACACATATCAAATAGTTCTGTTATATCTCCATAACAATACATGTCACAATCCATATACAAGGATAGACCAGTATATAAACTTAAATGTGGTACAAGAAATCTAGTAAAACTAAAATCAGTAGAGAAAGGTCTGCCATCTATCTCATCATACTGTTGATTACCTATCTTATTAGACCTTCTTCTAAACATACCATTCTTAATTAATGCATCTTTTTTAAGAGGCACTATTCTTACAGGGTTCTTGGCACGTATTTCAATAGAGAACTTTAATACTTCGTAAGCTGCATGTTCTCTAGGGTCATAGCCAATATACACTGTATCCATATCATTTCTAATTTTTGTTTGCATACTAGAACTTCCACTCATAATCTATAAAAAAAGTTCCGGCTTCCAAACCTTGACCTATTCTTTTTCTTTCATAAGCTATTTTTAGTTTATCATTATTAGATAAATTTTTAGTGGCATAACTTCTAAACTTAGAGCCATCATGTTCATTATCTAAATCATGATAGTACCTATATCCGATAGAATCAAATAAACCACCTGCCTTTAATTGCATTGTAATTAAACTAACCATTAATATTAATATTATTCTCATTTACCTTGTCCTTTATATTTTTTAAAATTTCTACGTTTATGTTTATTCTTTGGTCTACTTCTATTAGACTTACCTATAGAAGTAATCTTCTTAAAAAAACTTCTTATTCTTTTTCCTGCACCTACTATTGCTCTTGCCATAAAAAAATAGGCAGAGACTCTAATGAATCCCTGCCTTACTCCCTATTTTATTTGTATCTTTCTTGGTTTCTTTTCTTCAGGTATAATTTGTTTTAGTTTTATTTCTAAAATACCACGAAGAAAAGTACAACCCTCTACATGTAAAGTATCAGCAAGAACAAACTGTCTTTGAAATACTCTTTTACCAATACCTCTATGTAGATATTCTAAGTCCTCTTCTTTATCAGAAGACTCTCCCTTTATTGTTAATTTATTTTCTTTTACTTGTACATCAAGTTCTCTATCTTTAAAACCAGCTAGTGCAAATTGTAAAAGATATGTATCTTCTTTATCTTTAATTAAGTTATATGGTGGATATCCAGTATCACCCACGTTATCACTTAACATTGAATTAAACAAGTTATCAAAACCAATAGCTTGTCTAGTAATATTATCTAAATTAAATGTTACCATTTTTATTCTCCTTTATAAGCAAGTTAAAAATTAAAGTCCATATTGGCACTTTATAATTATATTATACCACATTTTGTATATAAATGCAACAAAAAATTATATCATATTTAAAATATTAGCTATTAATAATATACATATTATTATTACAATTCCATCTAACATAAATTTTACTTAACTAGCTCACTCCATTTAGATAATTTTTTTCTTTTCACTTTAACTCTTTCATCTAACTCATCCCAACTAACAATATCAAACTCTGTCATAAGTTGTATCATAGCATATACATCACCTATTTCTTCTTTTAATAAATCATTAGTTCTATGATTATCTTTTCTTATAGCTTTACTACATGCTTGAACTAACTCACCACATTCTTCCATTGTTATAACCATTAATTGTAAAAGAACATCTTTATTCATTATATATCCACCAACTCACATGAGCCTGCAGTACATGCTAACTCTTGTGAACCCCTAGTATTATCTTCTTTTTCATACTCTCTTAATTTATTCCAATCAATATCTTTAGGCATCTTGTCTTGTAAAGTATTATATTGTACTTCATCTATATCTTGATAAGGTGCTTGCTGATATGTGTGGTCTGAGAAAGGTAAGAATGATATGCCAGATAGTGTATCAAAGTTATCCCAACACCAGTTACCTACATTAATCCATTCATGTTCCTTAACAGATATAGTTACTGATGGTTTATGTTCACACCAATGCTGTGCATAACACTTCCATATTTCTAGCTGTTCAATAGCAGTCATAGTATATCTAAAGATAGCACTAGGGTCTGCTTTCATAGGAAAAGAAAAGACAGAGTTATTAGGTTGCATCACATCATCTTCACAAGGTATGCCTTGGTCTGCCATAAACTGTGTTAATGGGTCTTTTTTATCTCCTCTTACTGTTCTAAT
>Ga0075462_10000230_pt1 | contig 16581 bp, 27 predicted proteins | sample DEB08_DNA_4_FD_71487 | JGI IMG/M metagenome (GOLD analysis project Ga0075462, IMG submission 71487) | Aqueous microbial communities from the Delaware River and Bay under freshwater to marine salinity gradient to study organic matter... | ecosystem: Environmental > Aquatic > Marine > Coastal ...
GAAACGAAGTACATGATTAATAAAGAATTACTTGGATATAGTAAAAAATCTCCATATATTATTAATACCAGTAGAGGAGAAATAGTTAACGAACAAGACATTGTAGAAGCATTGGAAAATAAAGTTATATCAGGTTATGGTGCAGATGTAGTTGAAAATGAATTTGACGACTTACAAGCATCTCCTATTATACAAGCAATGAATCAAGGAGAAAATATAATAGTTACACCTCATACTGGTGGAATGACGATCGAAGGTCAAACCAGAGCATATAAATGGGCTATAAATAAATTATGAAGATATTAACAATAATACCAGCAAAAACAGATTCAACTAGATTACCTAAAAAAAATATACAAAAAATTAAAGGTAAAACATTAGTTGAATATTCAATTGATTATGCTAAACAAAGTAAATATAATCCTGAAATTATAGTTTCATCAGAGAGTGATGAAGTATTAAAAATAGCATTAGATAACCAAGTAGAGTTTAAAGAACGGCCAACTCATTTACTTAAGGATGCAGAGGTAACTGACGTATATATTGACATATTAAAAAATATCACAACTAAATATGATCTAATAGTTTGTTTACAACCCGATCACCCAGATAGAGAACATACTTTTGATTATTGTGTAGATTATATGATAGATAATAACTACGACGATTTGATTACAATTGAGCCATCATTTAAACGGAGTGGATCTGTTAGAATTTTTAAATATAATCATTTACTAAACAGTAATGTTTCAAAAAGAATAGGATGTATAAAAGACGATGCAACCGATATACATTACCAACAAGATTTAGAACGAGCAAAAGAACGACTATGAAAAAAATAAAAATTATAGCAGAAATTGGATGGAATCATATGGGAGATATGTCTCTAGCTGAAAAAATGATTTACGCTGCAGCAAAGTCTGGAGCAGATTATGCTAAATTTCAAACTTGGTCTGTCGACAGATTAAAGTCAGGCCCATGGGATAAAGACGGAAGACGTCAAATTTACGAAAAAGCTGAATTATCAAAAGGTGATCACTTTAAATTAAAAGAAATCTGCGATAAAGAAGGCATACAGTTTATGTCATCTGTATTTTCTATTCCAGACGCAAAATTATTATCCGAAGTTCAAACCGAATGCGTAAAGATTCCATCATTTGAATGTCGAAACACAGAACTTATTAATTATTGTAGAACCCGATTTGATAAAATATTCATATCATTTGGAACGGCTACTAAAGACGAAATTTTAAAAACTATAAATTGTTTTACAATTAAAGAAAGAACGTCTGGAAAATTAGTACCAATGCATTGTGTTTCTACATATCCATTAGAAGCAAAAAATGCAAATCTAAATAGAATTAATTTGATACAAACAATGTTGGGTCAACAAACAGATAATCAACAATATGGATATTCTGATCATATGCAAGGAGTTGATTCTGCAATAATTGCTCTAGAGCATGGTGTAACTGTAATAGAAAAACATTTCACAACAGATCAAAGTTTACCAGGTCGAGACAATAAATTTGCTTGTTTACCACATGATATTGCTAGATTAAGAAGATTTATTGATTTACGAAACGAAATGAATTCATGTCTTATTCCAGATTATCAAGATGTAGAAACAGAGTCAAGAAAAATTTATACAGGTAGATTCGATGGATAATATTAGCATTATTATAAGAAATAGAAACGAGGCTGAGTTTATAGGATTTGCTATTCAATCTTGTTTAGATCATTTCAAAAAACCAGAAATTATAATAGTAGATAATAAATCTACTGATGATTCATTAGAAATTGTCAATTTATTTAAAGATCGAACTACGATTAAAATTATATCAATCAACGACTATACGCCTGGCAAATCAATTAATATGGGTGTTAAACAATGTTCTAATGACTATGTTTTGGTACTATCAGCACACGCTCAAATTACTAACATGAATCTTGAACGTGTTGTGATGCATTTTAAAAATAAAAATGTAGCAGTATTTGGAAATCAAATTCCTGTATACAAAGGCAAAAAAATATCAAAAAGATATATATGGAGTCATTTTTCTGAAGAAGATACATTGGATATGTATTCAGATATAGAACAACGATATTTTCTTCATAACGCATTTTGTTTTTATGAAAAAGCTATTTTAGTTAATAATCCAATGCCAGAACAATATCCAGGCAAAGAAGATAGATATTGGGCAAAAGATATGATAGATAAACATCAACATTATATTTACGAATCATCTATATCAGTTAATCATTTTTATACTGGTAATGGAGCAACTTGGAAAGGAATAGGATGAAAAAAATATTAGCAGTATTAGTTAACTATGGTGAAGAACAATTAAATTATTTACAACAAGTTGTTACTGAGTTAAAAAGTTTTCAAAAATATAATGTAACCGTTATAGTTAATTCTAATATCCCATTAAATCAGATTAATGGTATTGATAATTTAAATGTAATAAAATTAAATGATTACCAATTATTACCATTAACATGTAGAAAAGTTATATGGGAACATAGGAACAATTTTGATATTTTTATGTTTGGTGAAAATGATCATTTGTTTAAAGAACATCATGTAGACAAGTATTTAGAATATAATAAAATTTTACCAAAAGATAGAATAACAGGATTAATACAATATGAAGAAAATGAAATAGGTAAATATTATCCAGCATATCATGCTCACTACAAATGGGACAATAATAGTGTAGAAGAATATGGTAATAAAAAGTTTGCACATTTTACTAATATACATCAAGCTACATTTATATTAACAAAAGAACAGTTATTAGATATAGGAAAGAAACATGATTTTACTAAGTTTTTTGGATCATCTCAATACAGTGTAAAATGTAAAGTAAATACGGATATATATCAATTCTGTGATATGAAAAAATTAATTTGTATAAGTGAATTTGAAGATAATTTAATTCATCATTTACCTAACATATATATTAATGGAGAAAATGGAAGATCGAAATTAGGACATAATCATACGCATATGTTAAATTCAATAAAGGAAATATTATGATAAATTTAGAAGAAAAAGTAAATCAATTATATAATACTAAATCTGATATTAATGAGCATCTCCCAACAATAATAAGATATGGACAAGAATGTGATCATATTACTGAAATGGGTGTTCGTAGTATTTTATCTACATGGGGTTGGTTAGCAGCTGCTCCTAAGAAAAAATTAATTTCATATGATTTACAAAATCCAAGTAAATGGGGTGGCAACATTAATGATGTTGTAGAAACTGCAAAATCATATGGCATAAATTTTGAATTTATTGAAGCTGATGTCTTAAAGATTGATATTGAAGAAACTGATTTATTGTTTATCGATACATGGCATCATTATAATCAATTAACAGCTGAATTAAAAAAACATTCGAACAAAGTTAAAAAATATATATGTTTTCATGACACAACTTCATATGAACATCATAGCGAACCAACTACTTCAGAAAACTCATATTCAGACGAATTAATTTGGGAAAAGGGTTTATGGGATGCTGTTACTGAGTTCTTAGATGCAAATACAGACACATGGAGATTAAAAGAACGATTTACTAACAATAATGGTTTTACAATTATAGAACGTATTAAATGAAAATAGTTTATAGAATATCAGATGTTGGTTATAAAAAAGAAAAACCAGAATACATAGACAACGAAACATGTTTAGTAAATGCGTCGACAAGATTTGAACGAGAAGATTGGTTGGTTATTGCAGATAATTGTAGTGATGAAACTATAGATATGGTCAAAGCAGTAACAACGTCTTTTCATTTAGCAAAAACTGAAGTTAAATCGGTTTCGGTAGGACATGGAGCAGGTACATTTAACTTAGCATTAGACGAAGCATTGAAATACAATGATGATGACATAGTTTATTTCATAGAAAATGATTACATACACAAACCAGACTCTGCAAAAATAATACAGGAAGGGTTTGAGTTAGGAGCGTCATTTGTAGCATTATATGATCATCCGGATAAATATCTTGACCCAAGCAAAGGAGGTAATCCATATTGTGAAGGCGGCGGCGAAGATACAAGAGTGTATTTAACTGACAGTTGTCATTGGAAAATAACCAATAGCACAACCATGACGTTTGCTGCAAAAGTGTCTACATTGAAACGAGTAGAAGCAACGTTAAGAAAACATACATCGGGAACACATCCGAATGATTTCCAAATGTTTTTAGAATTAAGACAGCAAGGAGAATTGTTAATAACACCATTACCAGGTTATGCCACACACGGAGAAACAGCTTGGCTATCACCATTAACTAATTGGAAAGCATATACAATATGATATCAGTAATAATACCAACATATAAGTCACCAGATATGCTTGATTTGTGTTTACAATCAGCAGTTGAAGGACAAAAGAATCAAAACCAAATTATTGTAGTTGTTGATGGTCACTACGATGTTAATGAGCATGTACTTAATAAGTGGTGTCACACAATCGAAATACTCAACTTAGAAACAAATGTAGGATTATGCAAAGGTACCAATTTAGGTGTAATGAATGCTCGCCATGATAAGGTTCTTATTGTTAATGATGACAATGTGTTTCCTAAAGACTGGGACACCAGATTAGAAGAAGATTGGAATAATTACCACTCCAACTGCAGCAGAACATATTGGGATAATTTGGAAAGATCATATCCTATAGTATTGACACCAAATCAGATAGAACCATACCCATCCATGTTTCGAGACTTTGTAATAGAAAACTTAGGTACCGACGTTGATAGTTTTGATCTGGATAGTTTTTGGGAATTTGAACAAAACATAGTAAAAGCAGGGCACAATTGGAATGGCTCAACATTACCGTTTATGATGTATAAAAAAGACTATCTACGATTAGGTGGGTGGGATGAAAATTATGAGTTAGGAATGGTAGCAGATTGGGATTTCTTTCTAAAATGTGAGCTTTCTGATTTCAAGATGTGTAGAACTAAGAACACAAGCTTCTATCACTTCGCTTCAGCATCAACCAACGGAGAAGCACGAATGCGAGCTGAACAGAATGGTCATGAATATGCAAAGTATAAATGGGGCAGTTATATACAGCACGATACTAAAACGAATAAAAAATATCTACGGTAATTTTAAACAATACATATTTATTATTAAAGGATAAGTATGTTATTAAAACGAGGCAGTAAAGGCTCACACGTAAAAGAGTTACAAACTGCATTAGAATTATCAGCAGACGGTATATTTGGGGCTGGTACAGAGTTAGCAGTACGCAGATTTCAATCAGAAAACGGATTAACTGCAGACGGCGTAGTTGGTACCAAAACTTGGGAAGCTATTGGTATTGATACCGACACTGAAGCAGCTGCAGAAGAATCACAATACACTACTAAAGACGGATTAGTAATTGATCGTCAATACTTAGACAAAGACGAGTATGTACGAGATTATGGTAAAATAGAACCATTAGGATTCTTTTTACATCACACTGCTGGTTGGGATAATCCATATAACACAGTTAGTCAATGGAACAAAGACAAACGAGGCCGAGTAGCTACACAATATTGTATTGGTGGAAGCAACGTCAAAGGCAAGACTAAACATGATGGTGTTGTAGTAGAATGTTTTCCAAATAACTATTTAGGTTGGCACTTGGGTAAAGTAGGAAGTTTTAAAATATCCAAACTATCAGGTGGTGTTGAACTCAACAACTTTGGGTATCTAAAAAAGAAAGGCGACAAGTATTATACTTATGTTAATACTGAAGTTAAACCAGAATATGTATGTGATTTAGGATATAAATTTCGAGGACATCAGTACTGGCACGCATACACAGACAAACAAATTGAGAGTTTACGACTCTTGATTCTTCACCTACGTGATATTTATCCTAAAATGGATTTGGTAAATGGGCTCCCTAAATTACTAAAAGACGGAGTTCATCCAAAAGATGCATTTGAATTTAACGCAGATGCATATAATGCAAAGCAATTTGGTTTATGGACACATACAAATGTTAGAAAAGATAAATTCGATTGTTTTCCACAACCAGAACTAGTAGAAATGTTAAAACAATTATAAACAAACAAAAGGTTTCAAATATGAACAAGTTACTCTTAAATTTAAAGGGAAAGCTAATGGCATTCGCAAATATTTTTAAAGACAAAAATGATATCAATGAAAAAAGCGTAGTAGGATTTGCTTCGTTTGCAGTAATGGTGTTATTTGCAGTAGCAGACATCGTAACTGGATGGATGGGTAATCCATTACATGTTAACGAATTTATTTACAATTCATTTTTATGGATTACATTAGGTTGTTTCGGCATTGCAGAAGCAGGTAAAATATTTAAACGACCAAGTTCAACGGAATCAGAAGAAGAAATATGAAAAAGTTTTTGTTATTATTATTAGTAAGTGTTATTCCATTTTTAAGCGTAACACAAAATTGCAATTTCGAAAGTTCTAATGCATATCAATTATGTGTCAATAATGGTAGCCAGGCAGCTATAATATTCGAATGGTTTAATGCCCCAGGAAGTTGTGAAGTTACTTCGGTTTCATATTCAAACGCAGACGGCGTAGGTCCATTTACATATCCAATTGGACAACCTGCTAATGTTCCTGGTGGTAACTTTGGTGTATATTCTGGAACACAAAATATGCCACCAAATTGGTCAGTAGAACATTATCTTGTTATTAATTATGCAGATGGCACACAGTCTGATACTATATCATATACACCTTATGCTTGTATACCTGGATGTACAGAACCTACCTCTGAAAACTATAATCCATGGGCCAATCAAGACGATGGTTCATGTGAAGGTAGTAGTGGAGAAAATTGCGATCCTGATGATTTTGAAGTAACAATCGAGGTTACATTAGATAGTTACCCAGGAGAGACATCATGGTTATTTGTAGATCAATCAAATGGAAATTTATTATATAACATTGCACAAGGAACATATAATTTTAATGATATTGGTCAGACATATAGTTATACTACGTGTATTCCAGCTGCAGGTGCAGAATTAATTTTTAATGATTCATACGGCGATGGGTTAGCCGGGTCGACTACAGGTGGTACTATTGATGGCGATGTTACTATATATGATTGTAACGGCAATGTTTTGTGGGAACTGCCCGATCCAAATTTTGGATCTACTGCATATTCTGGTGTTGTTAACGGAGTACTATGTAATAATATAGAACCTATACCAGGATGTACTAATTCAGCATATCAGGAATATAATCCAGAAGCTACAATAGATGATGGTAGTTGTGTTAATCTTCATATATACGGTTGTATAGACACAGCCGCATATAATTACAACCCAGATGCTACTATAAATCAAATAGTAGAAACATGTAACTATACATTATGGATTGGTGATGCTGCAGCAGATGGATGGGGTAACTCATATATCGGAGTATACCAAGACGGAAACACATTAGGCACATATACAATGGGATTTGGATTGAGTGAACAAACTTTTAACATTCCATTAAATACTAACAAACCAGTATATGTTTATTATTTTGAAAATGCGTTACCACAACAGTCGCCAGAAGAAGTTGAATTTCAAACATGGCATAATTCATTTAAATTAACTAACGCAGACGGTGTTGAATTAATGTATGAAGGATCGAATCCTTTTGCTAATAACGGACAAGGTGCATTACAGCCTTTTGAATCTCCAAATTGGATTACATATTCAGCATTACCATATTGTGGAGATTATTGTGAACCTAAGATATATGGGTGCATGGACTCTACTTCATTTAATTACAATCCATTAGCTAACACAGACGATGGCTCATGTATTCCTATTGTGTATGGGTGTACAAATGAGTTAGCATTTAATTATGATCCGAATGCCAATATTGACGATGGCACTTGCATATCTACAGTATACGGATGCATGGATCCATTGTCTTGGAATTATAATGCAGAAGCAAATATCGATGATGGTTCTTGTATATATTTTGGCTGTATGGATTCTTTAGCATTAAATTACGATCCAATCGCAAATGTTGATAATGGTACTTGCGTATATCCTATATACGGATGCACAGATCCAGAATCATTTAATTATGATCCATCTGCAAATGTCGACGATGGAAGTTGTATTCCAGTAGTATATGGTTGTATGGACCCAACCGCTTTCAATTACAACCCATTGGCTAATACAGATAATGGTTCTTGCGAGCCAATTATTTTTGGTTGTATTGATTCAACGGCATTAAATTATGATCCATTAGCCAATACTGATAATGGAACTTGCATACTACCATTAGCCGGGTGTACAGATCCAAATGCATATAATTATAACCCAGAAGCTAATGTGTCTGACTCAACTGCTTGTTTATATGACGCAGGATGTATAGGTGGACCTGGTAATCCTTATTGGTTAAACAATGGATGTTATGCTTGGGTAATAGATGTAGATGTATATTGTTGCGAAACTGAATGGGACGCATCTTGTCAATCCATGTATGACTATTGCGAAGAAGGATGGCCAGTTGGAATTGATGAAATGCTAGCAAATGGTATAGTTGTGTATCCAAACCCAACCGATAACATATTAAATATTATGACCCATTTAAGCATTGTATATGAATTAAAAGACGCAACTGGTAAGATTGTATTAACAGGTAATGACGATCGTTTATACTTAAACACACTTGACACCGGAGTATATTTCTTAACAATCACACACGACGGAAAACAATTTAACAAAAAAATTATAAAACAATGAAACAAGTATTAATATTATTTTTACTATTACCAGCAATTGCATTTAATCAAACAGAATCTAAGTTTAAAAAGTCAGTTAAAAAAGTCTTTAAATACTCTACATTTTACGGTGCAGTTACAGGAGGTAATTCAGTATCAGATGTTGATGTTTACTCTGTAACAAATGGTTTACAAACATCAACTGTTAAAACGCCTTTTGATTATTCAATTGCATTAGGTATTAGAAAGATTGCAAGATTTGGTTATGAAAATCGAGCTAATGTATTTTATGACGGTACAGAGAAGTCTTATGGTGATGCTGCTACAATTGGAAAGATAAATGGGTTTGAATTTTTATTCGAAGCAGATCTGACTAGGCAACAAGGTACATCATTTTTCAATCAAGATCATTTTTTACGATATGTTGCTAAAAATTGGATAGCTAAAATAGAATATGTACAAGACGGATTTGCTGATATACAATATTTTGAATCATCAGAACGATACAGACAAAAACTAGGAAATAAGCTGTCGTTTAATATAGGAGCAGTACAACGTATATCAGAACCATATGGTTATAATCCATTAGACGAATGGCTATTGTCAGATGGTAATCTTCATTATACGCAATTAGCATTACAAGAAGGATATAACATTGAATTTGATGGTGATGGCGGTGTTACATATTTTAATCCTAATGGTGATGTAGTTGCAGAAAATACACAAGTATGGGAAGCAGTTGTAATTCCAGAAGTATTAGCAGAATATACAGAGAAAGAACGTAATGCGTTGGACTTACAATGGAATCATTCATTGGTATTAGGATTTGACTTTTATCATTATACAAAAGACTTTTGGCTACATTCTTGGGCTAATTTGATGCCATTGCATATTAAAACTGCAAATGAATATTCATATCATAATTTTAATGACGGACAATGGATTGACTACTCCGGAGGATTGATATTTGGATATAAATTCAATAAAAACTTAGGAGTATTCCTAGAAGGAAAATACAATAAATATTGGAACAGACGATGGCACAATTTTAGTGTAGGGATAAATTACGTAATATTATAAAGAAAGATATGGCAACAGAATTAAACGAAGAGACGGGGTTTAAAGTAAGTATTAAAACTTTAATAGGTATTGCATTTGCAATTGCAACCGTAGTAGGTATGTGGTTTGCTTTACAGGCAGACATACAGGAAGCAAAAGAACTTCCGAAACCACCAGAACCAGAAGTAACTAGAATGGAATTTGATATGAAAGATCAAATAGTCCGACAAACGATTATGACGACTCAAGAAGATGTAAAAGAGCTGAAAGAAGATATGGATCGCATAGAAGAAAAAATTGATAATTTAAAGTAGACCATTATGAAAAAATTATTTTTACTTTTAACTGTATTGTTTTTTACGATTAATTGTTACACTCAAATTACTATTAAACATTTTAACGCCTCATGGAATAATGATAATAAAGTAGCATGGCTTACTAAATTAACAGACTGTGATGTTAAGTATTATGATATAACTAAATATCCGTCTTTACAAAAAAAATATAAAGTCGTTGTTGTGCCAACTATTGTGTTGTTTCTAGACGGAGAAGAAATAAAAAGATATCAAGCAGATATCTCTTTTAAAATGTCTGCAACAAAAAGTGAAATTCAAGAAGCTATTGATGAAGCCGTAATGGGCGGATTTTGATTTTAGATATATATTTCTTATAATATATAAATGAATCTAAAATATATCGCATTATCTGCACTTCTATTTACATTTGGACAATGTATTGTGTGGATTCAAGTCAATGGACCTTTAATTTGGCCATGGGCTAAAGAATGGCGTTGGGCTTTAATGTTCTGTGGAGTACCAATTACGTATCTATTTATGGAAGCAACTAAGTATTCAGTAGATGGTTTCCAAGGAGAATTTTGGCCTGGACGTTTTGTATCATTTGTATCAGGAATAATCATATTTACAGCTATGACATATTTGTTTCGAGGCGAGGCGGTTAACTTAAAAACTGCAACATGTTTATTATTAGCATTTTCAATCATATTAATTCAGCTCTTTTGGAAGTAGCAATATTTATATTAAATGCTACACGAATACGAAACACAAAGTACTTTGAATCCTAAATTATGGGATGGTGATCAGTTAAAAGAAGGACTGTCTAACAAATTTTTGCGAATTGCAAATGCATTCTATGATTTTTTAGAAGTTCCAGACACTGCACAAGTGTTAGATGTATTGCTTATTGGAAGCAATGCTAATTATAATTGGACAGACAAATCGGATATAGATCTTCATGTTGTTATTGATTATCAGTCGGTAGGAGACAATCTACATTTAGTTAAAAATTTAATGATGGCTAAAAAAAGTATATGGAGTACTAATTATCCGTTAACATATAAAGGAATGGATATTGAACTGTATGCACAAGATTGGAATGATCGACTTCATTCTTCAGTAGGACAATATTCATTAATGAAAAGCAAATGGTTAAAAAAACCAAATGCAGACGTTATATCAATTGACGATGAAGTTATTGATGCTAAAATGGCGCCATTGCAATATGAAATAGAAAACCTCAAAGAGCAAGATCCTAAATTAGAATTTAAAATTAAACATGTATTACAACGATTATACAAAATGCGACAAACTGGTTTAGAAGCCGAAGGCGAATATTCTATAGAAAATTTAGCTTTTAAGAAACTTCGTAATAAAGGCTTATTAGCTCGTTTAAAAGAGATGTCTAAACGTATTACATTGAGTCAACTACAAATAGAACAAGTTGTAGGCCGCGTCAAAATGGATCCTATAGGCGATTTAGCAGCACATATGACAAAACGTAAAATACTAGATAATCCTAGTTGGGATTATGTTTTAAAACACATTAATGCCGTAGAAGATCCACAAGGACAATGGAAATATCCAAAACAATGCACAGTAATACCTAGCAATCAGATAACAATGAAAAATGTTCCTTACAAAGTATTAGGAATTGATGATACAGGACATTCAAAGGTAATGCATCCAGAAAAAGATTATGGTTACCCAGGAGGTAAAGTATTAGAAATACCAATGACGCCAGAACATAACACTATACTTAAACGTTTAAAAAAACTGTTAACGGATATGACTACCATGACAGAACAAGACTTTGCAGGTCCATTCGGTAAAGAGCACAATTATGCAGACTATGGAGGCCCATGGGGTACTGGCCATCATCATAAAACAAAATTTAAAAAAGGCCCGGGAAAACATCCAATGGATAGTATTAGTAAAGGATATCCCGTAACAGACAAATATTAAAGGAACATATGAAATCAAGAGGACTAGGAGACGACATCAAAAAGATTACATCGGCAACGAGATTAGATCAATTAACAGAAAAAATTGCTAAATTGTTAGATGAAGATTGTGGCTGTGATGACAGACAAGATTGGCTCAATGAAAAAACTAAGAATTGGCCTATTTATAAAAAAAGGAATATGAATGGCAACAATAAGTAAAACTGGTATCCAAGACGGATTAACAAGTAAAGCAGAACACTTAACTAGAATTATAGATGCACTAGACGGAACAGCTACTACAGAAGTTGTGGCAACAGGTTCATTTACTGGTTCATTTAATGGAACATATGCTGGAACAATTACTAGTGCGTCATATGCAGTTACTGCTTCATATGCAGAAAATGCTGGGGCTGGATCTGGATTTCCATTTAATGGAGATGCCGTTATATCAGGAAGTTTATTAGTATCAGGATCAGAGATTAATTTTCAGTCATCGTCACAATTAATATTACCAAATACAACAATTGGACCATCTACTGTAACACTTGGACCAAACCTAGGCAGTATTCCAGCTGGTGGACGAACACGCGTATTATTAACTAGCGATAATCAAACAATTACAGTACAACTTCCGGCGGTTAGTGATGGTAATAACACGTTACTGGGATATGAATACACATTTGATATAGCAGAAATTGGTGGAAGTAATGCTAAATTTGTAATACAAAGTGGATCTAGTAAAATATCTGGTATAACTGTAGCATCAAGCCCTGAAGCAATTTTAAATGCAGACAAACTAACATTGGATACGGCAAATGGATTACGTCAATCAGATTCAATTATGATTAGAAGTCTAGGTGATTCAGGATGGAGAGTTCAAAGTATTACAAGAGTTGCAGCAGCGGTATCTAGCTCTACGTAAATTAATTAATATTTATATAAAAGTAAACATGAAAAAATTGAGACACATATTAATAGAAGCAGAAACTAAATGTCCTGCAGCAACGCAAGACGTTGATCTCAACACTAAAAACAGAAACAGCACTAGAAAAAAACATGCATATGGTCCAATGAATCCATCTGCAGATAGTGATGGCTATTGGGAAAAGATGAGTGAAGAATGGGAAGGCGCTACTCCAGAAGAAGCCCGAGGTATGCGTTGTGGTAATTGTGTAGCATTTGATATTTCACAAAGAATGCAAAAGTGCTTACCGGCAGTAGAAGCCCCAAAAGATTTAGAAGATGCTGACCCAATGGATGTTGCAGATAGCATGATGGCTGATTTACCTGCATCAGACTTCCCAGGTATGCCAGAAGATGCGTTTGTAGGATTTGGATATTGTTGGATGCATCATTTCAAATGCCATTCTGCTAGAACTTGTGATACATGGGCAAAAGGTGGACCAATTGATTCGGATAAAGTTTCAAAAGAATGGGCACGCAAAGCAGGAGTATAAAATGCCAGAGTATGAAAAAATAACAGCACATGAATTTGTGCAATGGTTAAAGGGATATTTAGAAGCTATCGATGCTACTAATATCACATACAAAGAGTACGAAAAAATACAAGAGAAGCTGCATTCAGTAAAGCCAAAGGATGATGAATGATTAAGTTGAAAGACTTATTGAATGAAAAATGTTGGTCTGGCTATAAACAACAGGGTATGAAGAAGAAAGGAGACCGTATGGTTCCTAACTGTGTTGAAGAAGGATTACCTCCGCAAGCTAATAACAATGCTTTCGAAACTCCAGATTACATGGATGTACGTGAAGATGAGATTGATGAAGATCTTAAAAAATGGTTTAGTCGCAATAAAGGCAAAGGTTGGATAGATTGTAATACATGTAAGCGTAGCAAAAAAACAGGCAGAAGAATAAAATGTAAAGCATGTGCTAGAAGCAAGAAACGTAAAAAATATCCAGACTGTAGACCGACACCGTCTAAATGTGGAGATCCAGGTAGAGGTAAAAAATGGGGTAAAAAGAAATGATTAGTCTTAAAGATTTATTGGAAGTTGCTCTTGAAGAAAAACGCAAAAAGAAAAAAAAGAAAAAGAAAAAGCGTGATGCTTGTTACTACAAAGTAAAACGTCGTTACAAAGTATGGCCTAGTGCTTATGCATCTGGTGCGTTAGTTCAATGCAGAAAGAAAGGTGCAAAGAATTGGGGTAAAAAGAAAAAGAAAAAATAATGGCAATAAGAAATTCATCTATAGGAAAATTAGACACGCAAAAAAAGAAAAGACCAGGCGTTCATTCAAAGAATGCGAGTAAAGGACAAACAGGGCATAAATCTAAATACAAGGGACAAGGCAGATAATCAATTTATTGATATTTATATAAAATGATAAAGCTTAAAAACATATTATTCGAAGCTCCAGATTTACCACCAGAAGGCGGACCAGGCGGACCACCAATATCATTAGATCAATATGATGTTGAAGATCCAATTATACAAAATTTAGAACAGATTAACATTATAGCTGATCGTGAAACTGGAGAAACTAATGTTACACGTGATGATTGGAAATATGTGGGTAGCAAGAAAAGACGTAAACGTAAAGGTTCGTATTGGCGAACAAAAGACATTAATTTGAGAGGCATTGGAAGAAAAGTTAAAAAATTTGCCAATGCGTATGCAGCATGGATGAATCAAAATACTAATTTAGGACCTATAGGTCCAGTAGTGACATCTGGATACCGAGGGCCTGAAAGACAAATTAATGCAATATGGGCGCAATGGAGTGGAGATAAAAATTATTTAAAACCTAGAAGTGAGGGAGGTGTTGGATATGCTAGATGGGCTGGTGATCCAATTGAGGCTATTTTTATAGAACATGAAGATAAGCCAAATAAAGCAAAGCGGAAAGCAATTGCATTTTTAAAAACCATGGAAAAACAAGGCAAATATATGTCTAGACACCAATCTGGTAAAGCAATAGATTTATCATTGTTCCGAGGAGGCAAGTATGGAGAAAATAATAACAACGTTATTAAATTTTTAGACTATGCAAAGGACAATGGATTAATTAGTAATTACATTGATGAACGAGGGAAAGCGGCTCCACACTTTCATATAGATTTAAACTAAAATGATTAGACTCAAAGACATATTAAATGAAGCATACGTTACAGGTGTATCTGATATCGATGTGATAGCTGCTACAATTGTAGGTGAAGCTGGTGGCGAGGGGTATGAAGGTATGCAGGCAGTAAAAAATGTTTTACAAAATAGAGCAGCCAAAAAAGGCACGATTGTTGCTCGTGAATCGTTACGCCCACGTCAATTTTCTATGTGGGATACTGCAACTACAGGTGTAAGTGTTCCTGACGATTTTAATAAAGATGGTCGACCGGAAAAAATTCAATCAATAATTGATATGTATAAAAAACACTCTAAATGGGACACTGCAGTTACATTAGCTAAGTCCGATGTAAAAGATATAACTGGTGGGGCTACTATGTATTATGCATCAGGCGGGTCACAAGAAATCGATCCACCATATTGGGCTTCAAATTGGCAAGATCCTGTTGTTATTGGTAACCATACATTTGGTAATTCTCGTTAATATTTGGGTCTTTGCCTAATATTTATTATTATATATTATGGAAGAATCAAGAAATTTTGTTGAAGTTCTGTTTATACGTTCAATTAATCATATGAAAACTACAGATTGGGAATGGCCCGAACGATGGGACAATACACGCAAACAAAAATTTTTAGACGAAAGCCTAGAATATGCAACAGAATTAGAGTTATATGAACAATGTGCAATTATCAGAGATGTCCAAGAAACAATCAAAACATAGAGGTAAATTTGAATTAGTACTTCACAACGACGAATCGATTAGTTTTGATCATGTTATGACGTGCTTAATTGAAATCTGTGGCCATAATGAATATCAAGCCAATCAATGCGCCTTACTAACACACAATAATGGTAAATGTTCTATTTTCGTCGACAACTATGAAAATTGCTATTCAGTTTGGGAAAACTTAATAAAAAACAGATTAACGGTTATTGTAAAAAAACGAAAGAAAAATGTTTAAACTTATCAGAATACTACGCATAGGATTTCTTCATGCATCATATCACAGAAACATGAAATGGGCACAGATTGCCAGAACACAGCAAAATGTAGTTAAATTTAAAAAATACATATACCGAGCAGAAGATGCTTGGCGCAAACTAGTTATATTATTAAATAAAAATAAATCAACCAATGGGAAAGAAAGCAGCACATAGTGGCGAATCGCCAAAAGACAGATCTATCAACATGATGGATAAATTTATAACCAGAAACGATCGCAGAAGAAAAAATCACGAACAACTTCCAGCTCGACGCAAGTCACCAGACGTGCCAATTAATATGTGGCCACTTAAAGATCAAATTGAACACGCCAACAATAGAACGGACACCGATCGATTCAATGATGATTATCCAGCATACTCGTATTGGATATCTGCAGTACAGAAAAAGAGTGGAGTATATCCAAGAACTTTTGTAGATTGGACATTGAAACTAAAACC
>Ga0075462_10000259_pt1 | contig 15712 bp, 24 predicted proteins | sample DEB08_DNA_4_FD_71487 | JGI IMG/M metagenome (GOLD analysis project Ga0075462, IMG submission 71487) | Aqueous microbial communities from the Delaware River and Bay under freshwater to marine salinity gradient to study organic matter... | ecosystem: Environmental > Aquatic > Marine > Coastal ...
AATAAATTTTTCATCTGCTTGTTCAAAAATTGACAATGCTTTATCTGTTACTTGTATTTCGTACATTACATCCAACTTGGTTTAAAATCTTGTTCTTGTTTATCGTCTTTATCTATCATAAAAGAGGTCTTGCACCCACAACTAGATTTTGCTTTAGGATTATTAAAAACAAAACCTCTGTTCATCAAATCATCATTCCAATCGAGAATAAGTCCTTTGATGTAAAGTAAACTTTTCTTATCACATAGTATTCCAACACCAAAAGACTCAAAAAATTTGTCAAACTTGGTCGGCTTTGAATCTAAATCAAGAACGTAAGTAAAACCAGAACAACCACCTGCTTTAATTCCAACACGTAACAGAACATCCTCTGTCACACCTTGTTCTGATAATACTTCTCTTAATTTATTAGCACTCTTTTCAGTTAATTCAATCACACTTGTTTTTGTTTATAATCCGCTATTGCCGCTTTTATTGCATCTTCTGCTAATACAGAACAATGAATTTTTACCGGAGGTAAAGATAGTTCGTCTACAATGTCAACATTATTGACACCAAATGCTTGATCTAATGTTTTATCTTTTACCCATTCAGTTGCTAATGATGAAGCCGCAATTGCTGAACCACAACCAAATGTTTTAAATTTAGCATCAACAATTTTATCATCTTCAACTTGTATCTGTAGTTTCATCACATCGCCACACTCAGGCGCTCCCACAAGACCAGTGCCAATGTTATTATCAGTGGAATTAAAACTACCCACATTTCTGGGATTTTCATAGTGGTCTACTACCTTATCTGAATATGCCATTTATACCTCAATGTTTAGTTGATTATCATTTATGATGTTTTTTGCTCTATCATAAAATTCTGAGGAATTAAAATTTTCTGATGATTTTTCATACAATGATTTATGCATCAAATAGACTTTCATAATTGCAGTAAGTTCTTCTCTATCTGATTTTAAAAATGCATAATTAATTTTATCCTCAATAAATTTTATTTTCTTCTGTACTAAATCATCCTTTACATCATGAGACCAGGGATCTTTATGATTTCTAGCCTTACGTAATTGAGTTTTAAACGAAAAATCAAAATGATTTTTCGATACAGTTTCACAATTACCCAAGCCAATTTTATCGTCTTCGCTCCAATTACAACCAGTACAACCTCTTTCAGTTGAAATTGCACATCTCTTACTATCTCCTGATATCATAATGCCTTTTGGTTGTTTCTGTTCCCAGGTACAACCATAAACCCGTCAACATCAGGCGGCTAAAGCCACTTGTGCTGAAGAATAATCGTCATTGTTTGCGATTAATTTAATGACATTTTACATCTGTCAAGATGGTCTCCTCTGTATCCTCACATCCAATCGAATGCCTAACACCCCCAACACGGGTCACAATAAAATTGCATCCAGCAAATAATATCCTCCAATAACAACACTCAACAGAAGAACCCACATAACAATATTGCTAGTATCGTCCATGTGACTCCTGGTGGAGGTGGGCGGAATCGAACCGCCGTCTTAAATGCTACTCTACAGTATCATCAACTAAAACTATTTAGATAAATCTTGCGTAACATCCTTAATTTTTTCAATTTGTTTCATAATAATTTGTTCCCGATTTGGCCAATAAATGTAATCTTTTTCTGGATTTTTCATTAAATTATACAAGACAGGTAAAACTAATTTTTCTACTTCTTGCATGTCTTTCACATATTTTTCTTCAAGATATTCTTTTTTATAGCCAATTTCTTTAATAGCAGAATCTATCTTTTTTTCTAAATTTTCTATGTTTTGAGATTTTGCTTCTACTTGCTCAATCTTTTTTTCTACTTCTGTGGTTTTTGCTTTATATTCTTCGTCATCTACTGCCGAAAAACCAAAGTCAAAATTAGCATATTCTTCAGGTATTTGTGCCATGTTCGTATCCGTATTTACAGATCCAATAAGAGTCAACAATGTCAGATATAGGATTTTTATCAGGGTTTATTTCAAACTCATTGATGAGATTTCTTTGAGTATCATTAACAAAAGATTCATACATCATTTCTTTTTTTGCGTTACCCTTACCAGATGCATATTTCTTAATTACTGTTGGTGGTATCATTTCGTATTTAATACCCCAACTTGTTAAAGTATGTTTTAAAATTGCCATGTTCTCCGCAATGTGAAAAACTCTACCAGTTGCGGCGAATGCATAATCTTCTATGTAAACAGTTTGTGGTCTTCGATTATGCTTGACAATACAATCTGATACCCAAGTCGCTAAACCTTGGTACCTTTGCATCTCCGTATTATATTTAGGATATTTTGTAAGTTGTATACGAGGAAAGTTTGACCATCTTTCATATTGTCTAGGATTTTGTGCTAAACAATAATAAGTTATGTTTTCTTGATTCCATTCTCCGTAGCATTCTGTAATAGCAGGACTTGTTAATGAATAATCAATCCCAATTGTCATCCTCTTCTTCATGTAATTCAATCATTTCGCCACAGAAACTACAATATTGCACAGGATCTTCACTATGAGCAAGTATCTCATAATGCACACCACAAAAAGTACAATTAATCTTTTCCGATATCTCCATATTTCGAAACACTTTCTAGTTGAATATATTTTTTGATAATGTCTAACGAATACCTTAACCCATCTTTATAACATCTTAATCTTTCTGGTAACGTCATCATCTCAATATCTGGTTTAGGGTTGGCCTTTAACTTTAAGATGGTTCTCTCTATTTTTCTATGCTCACCTTCGATTGAAGATTTCACTTCATTCAAGCAATCAAATAATTTTTCCATATGTTCTATGCTATCATCAATCTCTTTTGCAGTATTCGTCTTTTTCATTTTGCAATACTCTAATTCTATCTCTTAATTCTTTTATCTTAGGAGCATTGTATTGATGGGAAGGAACTGAAAGTTCATCTTCTAGTAAACTAGAATAATGTGATATACCTTGTACAATTTCATCCAGTTCCGTTATCGCCATCTAACTCTTTCTCTAACTCGGTAACATTAGCAAAAAATTTTCCATTATGAAAAATCTGCGGTACGTTTTTACTCTTGGTGACAGACAAGATTTTACCAAATAGCCTCTTGTCTGCCAGAATGTACATAAACTGTATATTGTGCTTCTTCAGCAAATCCTTTGCCTTATCACAAGCAGGTCAATTAGGAATTGTGAAGTGACCTATAATATACGTACCTTTATCAAAATCAAGTTCATATTGTAACATTAGATATCCACTACTTCGCATCCACCATCAGCGGCACAGGCCAATTCCTGGGCACCAGTGGTGAAATCTTTTTCTTCATACTCTGAAAGTTTCGACCAATCAACATCTTGTGGCATTAATTTCAATGCTTCTTCATATTCTTCTTTAGAGCAATCTTGATATGGTGCTTGTCTGTATGTATGTTCACTAAAAGGTAAGAATGAAATACCACTGATACTATCAAAGTTATCCCATACCCAATTACCAACTTCCATCCACTCATGTTCTTTAACAGAAATTGTTACAGATGGTTTGTGTTCACACCAGTGCTTCTGATATTTTTGCCAAAGTGTAAGTTGTTCTTTTGCGGTCATATCTTGTCTGAATACTGCATTCTTTGGGCTCTGCATTGGAAATGAAAATACAGTTGTATGTTGTGGTTTCATTACATCTGCTTCAGCAGGAAATCCAGCATCTTTCATGAATGCACACAATGGGTCTTTATTGTCCGCTCGTACCGTTCTAATATAGTAAGGATTATGGCGAGCATGTATACCGCTGGCAGAGTCAACCAACTGACTGACCGTACCAGAAGGCTTAACGCAAGTGATGGCGGCTGATTGGGGTATGCCGAGTCTTTCTGCCCACTCTTTGTTTGTTTCGACTGCAACATTTTTCAGATCCTCCAATAAAGTTTCTAATCCCTTTTTCTTACCATTAGTGTAAGAATTGTCCATTATTCCTGTAAGAGAGACTCCAAGAAGTCGTTCTTCATCGCAATTTCTTTTCCACTCTTTTGAGATGTATTTGAAGTTGGTGAGGGTTGACTGAAATGTGCCAAGGATAGTTGCAGTTCGAACTTTTTCTTGTAAAGATTCGGGAGTGTCATCTCCTCTGACAACGACTTCTGAAAGGTTGCAAAACTCTCTGCTTCTAAGAATGATTTCAGAGCAGGGGTTAGTTCCAAAATCATCTCTTGGTTCTCTTCTGACTTCTTCTTCATTATTTAATGACTCCACTTGTCTTCTGGCCGACATACTGTTATAGATTCCCCGCTCCCCAGATTTTGAATCGTAGAGGGATAACCACTCTCGCATGAAAGTACCAATGTCTGGCTTTTCTTTATAGTTAACCGAATTATTGGCGAGTGCCCGCTGAGGATTACTTTCCCACCATTGTCCTGATTTGGCGTGTCGCATAGTCTCATCATTGAGATTACTAAGACTGATAAGAGCAGAACGCCGAACACCACCAACCACGACAATCTCTGCGATTTTACATACGACATCATGAGCCTCTACTGGTTTTAATTTTCGCCCTGCGGCATTTTGAAAAGTATTTATAGTAAATTTAAACAAGTCTTCTAAAGGCTCTGGTCCTGATGCTCTGCCGCCAAAAGTTTTCAGTGGAGTACCAGCAGGTCTTACATTTGATAGATCCCATGTAGGGACTTGACCCTGCCACACCAATGCTAACAGTTCTTTATATGCTTTTGCCCAACCGAGTTTCGAATCTGCTACCACGATTGTTGTGTCAGTTGGATGAAACTCTTCTGCTACTGGAGGCAATTTATCTACATACTCTTCTTCTACCGAGAATCCTACGCCTGTACCATTCATCAAAACATATAATATTTCATCAAATGATCTTGGAGAATCTACTTTTACATACGAACAATTATAACCTGCAATGTTTTCTTTTTTCAATGCTTCGCCAGCGGTCATCAAGCATCTCATTGAAGGCATGACATCTAAATTACTGATAGAATTTCTTAAATCTGATTCTACTCCGTTTTCTAATTTAAATTCATGATTTTTGTCTAAATGTTCTTTGAAAAAATTTACTAAACGATCAACGGTTTCTTCCCAAGTTTCTCTTCGTTTAAGATCGTAATTCCATCTGGCGTATCTTGATAAATGTATAAATGATTGGTACTCGGTAGGTAGCGGCATCTTTAACTCCTAATTTAACTTATCTAAAAATTCTTTTGATTCTCTTTTTGATAGACCATATTTGTCCATCGTCCAACTGCCATTTAAATTGTCTTTTATGATTTCCATTTCTTTTGCTGAAAAAGTTTTTGAATTCAAAATATAATCTTCAAATGCTTCGCAACAAATAGGAAACTTAGGTTTAACCATATCATACATTGCATTTCCATAATCTCGTATTTCTTTTTGTGCGTGAGCATCCATACGTAACTTAGCGAAATGAAAAAAGTTATTCAAATCTATTTTCCAAATACATTCTGTATAATTTGAAACAGGTAAAACAATTCTTGCGAGTTCTCTTGCTATACCTGGAAATCCTTCATAAAATCCATCTAAAGGTGTTGGGTCTACAATTTGTCTGTAACACTCTTTTGCTTGATCATTAATGGCAACCATACGACCGAGAACAAGCATTTTGTTGTTCTCATCAAGTAATTCTCCACGACCTTGATTATTCGTATCCGATTGCACATTCACATCTGCCTCAGCAGGTAGATAAAATTCATCACTCATAATAGAGTAACGACCAGAGTATTCGTTTATGTTAGCAGTCCTATGTCTAACAAGTTGTCTCATAATGAAAATAGGTAGTTTCAAATGAAACTTTACTTCACACATCTCAAATGGTGATGTATGTTTATGTCTCATCAAATATCGAATTAGATTTCTCGTTTGGCTTACCTTCCGTGTACCTGTACCGTAACTAATTCTTGCGGCGTTTTCGACTTCCTCATCACTGCCCATCACTTCTATCAGTTTCACAAAACCATGTTTATGCACTTGAGTCATTTCAATCATAATTTAAATTCCATTAATTTAGTTTTTGCAATCAAACCTTGATATGTGCTTTTATGTATAATTTCCATGATGTTGACACCATTGGAAAACATATCGTTAATATCTTTTTGTACAATGTGTCTAGGCCAAATAACAATCTTATAATTCCTGTCAATTATTTGAGACATTTTTTTTACAATTTCTTTATTTCGCTTTTCATTGTCATAAATGAAAACAACATCTTTGTTTTCAAACATAGAAGAATATGTTGACAAATCTGCACCAGCCATAGCAAGAGAATTATCTACGAATAAAGAATCAATCGGACCTTCAACTATGTATGTCGTTTTATTTTCATCCCAAGTATTCAACCCAAATATCTTTGGAGCATCTTCTTCCACTTTGATAGTGATATATCTCAGTTGCGAATCACCTCTCAATGATCTGCCTTGAGCGGCGATTAGATTCTCATCTTTATCAAAGAATGGTATCACAAGTCTAGGCTCATCTTTCATTAGTTGATAATTTATACCTATATTTAAACTATCAACCCACTCTTTGAAATCTTCTGCAAAATAAAGATACTTGTATTTATCACCATCAATATTTCTAGACTTGATATATTGCTTGCAATAATGATCATCCTCTAGATCTTTTACACAAGGTATGGTTAGTTTTATTTTGCTAAATTTAGGAGTCTTAAATTCTAAAGTCGGTTTCTCTACAATTGCAATGGCGTTTGAATTTGAGTATTTACTGACGCCATTTGAATATCGTTCCATGATATATTCTGAATGAAGTCTAACATCTAATTCTTTCAGAAAATTAGCAAAAGATAAACCAACACCACAATTATGGCATTTATAGAATAGACCAGTTTCTTTCTTATGAACATAGCCTCTCGCTTTGGTTAGATTTTTTTGTGAATCACCACAAATGGGACAACGAAAATTCCACAGAAAATCTCTTTTCTGTTTATAAAGCGGTAGACGATTTGAAACTAGATTCAAATATTTTACATCAATATATAATGCTTGCATGATACCTCTTATAGGTTAGAATAAGAAGTATATCAGATTTTTTGATTTTTGTCAATTACCATGCGGCGGTTGTGAGGACTTTTTGAATTGATTCATCACTAAGACCAAGAGAATTAGCATAATTGTATATGGGTACTAAATCTCTCACTTTTCTTTTATTCTTTATTGAAACAGTAAGTTTAAGTAACTTCTTTTCATCATCACTTAGAAGCATAAATTTCCATCTCATATTTCAAAGCAAGTTTTTCTTGCATCAGATCAACCTGCTTTGAGATATATTTTACATCTGTTTTAACAGTGGCAATTTCTTCTTTGAGTTCTATGACATTAACAAGACTCCACCCTATCATTGCTACGATAGCGGCAGTCATGGGTGCTAAAATATATTTTACCAACTGTTCATGTTCCATATTAGATGCCATTGACTAATTTAAGTAAACTTCTTCCCATTTCTATAGCATCTTCTACTTTTTCGGCGGCGGCTTCGACCTCAGCATCTACATCGATATCGCCTCCTAAACCCAACTCAGTCATAGAGTATTTAGCCAATTCAAGAATTTCTTCCCACTCTAAATCTTCAAGTTCTGGAATAACTTCATCAATATTTTCCACTGCTGGAGCAAGTCTTTTCAAAGGTTCGACAAAATTTTTGGCATCCCAAAAATCAAAATCACCATCAGATAAACTTACTTTCATTGCATTTGCAAAACTAAAAACAAAAGCCAAAACTTCTTTTGTTTCTTTTACGCCCTTTTCAGACATTTTTCTCCTTAATCATTTACTATTGTACCACTAACATCTCTTACTGTTAGAAATGCTTTTACACCGCTTGAATTAAAAAACTCACCTGTTGTATTTATATTTGCACCTATGTATGAATTTTGAGTCACATTAAAAGCAAGAGCATTAACTTTTCCAGCACTTGAAGTTATATTTCCTGTAAGATCTAATTTACCTGCACCCATGCTTATATCACCGCTCGTAATTGTAATTGTACCAGATGTAACAGTTACGTTGCCGTTTGTAAAAACTACATTACCAGCGGTTATCGTTAAATTGCCATCTGTAATGGTTAGACCACCAGTTGATCCTAAATTTAAACTGCCTGCGATGTCAGTATGACCGTTTGAATATGAAGTGTATGTACCTAATGTTGGTGCATTTCCATCATTACCATCATTTAATTTGATTTCAATTTTACCTTTATCGTCTGCACCTGTACCATCATGACTTACTGATATTTGACCCATTCTGGCAGGGGTGGTTAAAGTTGTGATGGCCGCCATCTGCCATTTATCATTGACAGTATGTCCTGTAGTTGCACCAAACGTAATAGTAACACCATTCGCTACATCTTGTGCAGAACCAGTAATACCAATATTTGTTGCTTCTGTGGTTGAGAAATCATCGAATGAATATTCGAATGTGTCAGGTGTACCTGTTTGATTTATTCGAACAGAAAATGTCTTTGCACCAGAACCATTATATACTCCACCATAAGTCGCATCATTTAATCCTGAGCCAGAAAACGATGTAGAGTTTATACCACTCATTACATCGTTTGCATCAATTTCAGTATTAGAAAAACCGTCAAAGGTTATAGTGGTGGCTCTACTTCCATCAGCATTTGCTTCTTCATAATTTAAGAGAGTTATAGTATCTCTTGCTAATACTCCTAAGTCTGGCATTCAACCTCATTATTTAAAAATTGACTGAAATCTTTCATCAATATTCTGTCTTTTCACCTTGTCTTTTTTAAATTCATTAAGTAAGTGGTTAAGATTTTCTTGTTTCTTTTCAGAAATAGTCTGTTTTGTTTCTTCTTCTCGTATCTTAATAATTCTTACGACCGCATCTGTATCTTCTCTCTTGATATTTTTTTCTACCAATTGATCTTTCACATGCATGGCCATCTTACTATCAATTTCGTATTGCTCTGATATATCAGCAATGTCCTCATGATATTCTATTGTCTCTCTAAAATCTTTGAAATTTATCATGACTTCTTTCCGTATTTAAGGTATATCATACCACCTGTTAGTTCGTCTTGTAAGACTATGGCTTTACCTGGATTTAATCTGCCATATTGTCTTATCTCTTCTCCTGTTTCATCGTTACCTACATAGTTCTCATATTTAGCATATCGTTTTTTACCGAATCTTGCTCTCATATAAATTTCTGGACTGACTTTAAAAACTGCGGCACCTGCAAAGTTTTTTCTTTTCTTTTTAGGCATCACCCCTGGCTCTGATTGACCCGAGATATTTGGATTATTTACACCAATGCCAGCAATTGCACCACCACCAGCGGCTAATCCATCTTCATCTAATTTTTCAACTTCTTCAATTAATGTTCTTACTTCTTCTTTATTATGCTTACATTCTTGCGTGAATAAAGCAAACTGTTCTTCCAAGTAAGTTTTGTCATAGTAAAGTCTTGCATCTTTTTGATGTTCTTTCATCAAAAATAATGCGGCAGTAAAAGTACCAAATTTAGTTGAACCACCTGGTACTTTAGATAAAACTTTTTTAAGATTAAAAATCAAAGTATCAGTTAAAGTATATGCTTCTTTTTCTTCAGGAGTTCTTAACTGACTTCTCTTTTTAAGAATTTTACCTTTAGCATCAATAATACCGAGTTCAAATGCTTTCGTTTTGTCGAAAGGCGTAACAAGTTTTTTTATAAATTGATAAACAAAAAATAAATTACCTGCTGAACTTGCTAATGACATTAGATCTCTCTTAATTTTTTTGCTATTCTTAAATCTACACCAATATTACTACTAATGATTTTTTCACCATTTATAGATGATACTTGTTCAGGCATATAATCTAAGAATATTAAAAATGTTTTTAGATATGACCAATACTTAGATGATATCTTTAAAAACAATATTCTTGTTAAAACCTCTACAGGAAATACATTTCCTAAAGTAATCAAATGATTTAGAATTAATCTTTCTTTTAATTCGCCACCCATGTGATAACGATTTAAAAGTCTTTTGATATACTTTATCGTTTTTAAATCATCATGAAAATCTTGTTCACTTAAACATTGAGGATTTTCATAAAATTTCATTGCATATAATATAAAATTATCTTTATTCAAATCGTCAAACACTATCTTCTTTTTCTTCAGTATCCTCTGTTTGCTGACTACTGATTAAGTATTCACACGTTTGAATTGCACCTTCAATCATATTTAAATGAGTTTTCAAATTTGCCAACTCTAATTCAAATTGAGAAATTCTTTGAGTTGTATTTAACTTATCATTTCTCAATTTTTCAAGTTCATTATTTACAGTTTCAATCATAATATTGTCACTCCTCTTCTATAAATTGCTCTCCTGTTATTTCTTCTAATTTTCTTATCATGCGTTCCATATTAACTCGCATGACTTTACCAGTTCTTGTATTTCTTGAATAAAACTCCCACTCTCCTTCTTCATTGTGAGGACCAAGTTTTGTTTCGTTTCCTCCTTCGTCCATTGTATATATGTGGGACTCTGAACCATCATCTTTTGCATACAAATATGCTTGATCAGCACCTTGTAATGTTGGTGCGGTTCCATTTTTAACTACAATAAGTCCTGCTCCATCGCCAACAAATCCAGCATTTGCAAATCCATCATTAACAACTAAAGAATTTACTACTTTTAAATTATTCCCAATAGTTGCAGATTTTCCAATACCAAGACCACCATTTGTAGTAATCGTGCCAGTTGATGATGACGTAGAATTTGTCGCTCCTGATGCAAACAATCCAGTAGTCACAACAATGTCATTAAATACAAAACCTGCTGAAGTATTGTGTTTGATAAATTTTGTTGTTGCGGTTTCTAAATCTATTCTACCGCCTTCAGAACCACTACCTGCGGCGGTGGCATCTTCTTGTAGTAAGAAACCTTCTGTAGTAGTATTAGCCTTGAGTTTAAATTGTCCACCAAAAATAATAGTTGCATCATTTGATACTTGTAATGCACCATCAGATCTTACTTTTTGCACGTTTCCTATTTGTACGTTTGCTTGCAATTCATCAAGATCTGCTCTCAGAAATACATTTGCTCCAGCGGTACCTGAATGAAATTTCAAGTTTTTACCAGCACCATCAACACCGATAGTCACAATGCCTGTCATATCTGTATTAGATTTGACATTCATTAATGTACCATCTATGTTCAGACCTGTAGCAAAAAGTGCAGTATTAGTACCGTTAATAACTACATTTGCACCTGAAAGTGTAGCGTTTGAAGTTACTGTAGTCAACGTACCAGCAATTGTAGAATTAGATTTTACATTAAATACTGCTGAATCAACTTCAACATTTGAAGTAGCAGTTAAAGTAATAAGATCATCAGAGGTGATCTCTAATTCACCATCTGCAGGTGAATTAATTTCTAATGTGGCATCTCTAAATGTAAGTGATTTATCAGTTCCTATTGATACATTATCACTAAAAATTCCTCTTGCACCACCAACATTACCAGTTGCAGTAACAGTACCCGTGACAGTTACATTTTTTGAAACTATTACATCTTGAACGTATGCATTAGCATAGTATTGTCCAGTATTTCCTAAATTTGAAGTGACATTTGCGTTGGGTATGAGATCTCCACCGAGATCTGCGTTAAATTGTACTGTATCTGCATCAGAATCACCAAATGTTATTGTTCCGCCATCAGCGGTTATGTTACCATTTGCATGAATGTTTCCATGCACATTTAAATTTTGTCCTATAGTAACACTCTTTGATATTCCTGCACCACCTGTTACAGTTAATGCACCTGTAGTGTTTGAAGATGAATCTATTGCTGATGTAATTGCTACGTTTGCACTTGCAGTTACATTTGATGAAATAACTGTATTTGTACCTGCAAGAGTGGTGTTACCTGCAGAACTTACATTAGTAGATGTAAAATGAGTATTCGTTCCGCTAAAGTCAACATTGGCGGTAGATGATACTTTAGTACCACCAAAAGTAACATTAGCACTTATATTTGTATTTGAACCACTTACTGTTAAATTTGCACCTGAAAGTGTGGTATTAGATGAAATGACCGTATTTGTTCCACCAAGTGAAGTGTTCGATGAAAAATGTGTATTTGTACCAGTTGCTTTTAAATTAGCACCAGTAAAAGTTGCATTTGATGAAACAACTGTATTTGTGCCACCGAGTGTACTATTTGAAGTTATATTTAAATTAGAACCTAAGATATGAACTATCTCACCTCTAAATTCAGCATTACAAGCAACATTAGCCTCTGCACCTGTGAATGTAATGTTGGCCGCTATTAAAGTATTAGCACCATTAAATGTTACGTTACATGCCGCATTTACAGTAGCAGAAATTACAAGATTACCTGAAGAATTACCATTTAAAACACCAATATATCCATTCGCCCATGCTACTGTGGAATTTCCTACACTATGAGTATCATCGACTGATGGTACTATATTACTTGAAATTTCAGATAGTGCAAAATTATTAAGGGTAGTTGTTCCATTTATTGTTACATTACCATCGACTTGCAAACCATCTTGTATACCTACACCGCCTTTAAAAACGGCCGCGGCAACACTTGAATTTGATAATGCTTTTGTATTAGCAAATGTGATCTCGGGTTCAACATTTGAGAAAAAATTTGTAATTGAAACTTTTTTGTTTGAGGGGGATCCTGCAGGATCATCTACGACCAGAAGTAAATCTTCTCTGGCCGCAGATGTTATAGCAGGCAGACCCGAAATACGTTTATCTGCCATTTTTTATCAACCTATTTATGCTGTTATGGATGTATTACTTGTTGCTAACAACCAGTATTCAGTTCCATTCACTTTAATTCTCAGTCTTGCATTTGAAGACGTATCCGCAACTGCGGTTGAGAACATAACAAGGTTTGAACTATGAGCCGTTGTATTAGCGGCGGCCGCGGCGGCAACATAAGCATCAGTATTACCCGCACCACCAATGGATGCACCAAATTCTGCGAAATAGTGAACCGCTTGTGCGGCAGGATGATTAGCCGCGGTGTAACCACCTTGATCTCTCAAACTAATGAAAGCATCAGGTTTTGTATCTCTGGCGGCACTTGCCTTTGCAGTATCATTAACATCAATCATCAAACCGTAAACTCTTGCGGTACCATCAGTATATGAGGTATTCACATTAGCGGCGGCAAGGTCATTCGTCATATTGAGAGTGATCTTAGCGCCAGCACCTGTTGTTGTGATAACTGAATTGGAACCAGAAAGATTTGCATCAATCTTAGCACCAAAAATATTAACTACTGAATTAGCATCACCGGTTCTGTGATCATGTGTGGTTTGTGCATTTAAGGCAACAATGTCGCCTGCAGTTGTACCAACACCAGTAGAAATACTCGTTGAAACGAATGATCTACCTGTTGCATCACCCGAATTAGATGTATGACTCAAATTTCCAAAAAGATTGAAAACAGAGACTTTCTTGTTTACCGGACTGCCTGACGGGTCATCGACTACGTGAAGGATGTCATCAGATGCAATTCCAGTGGAAAGATCTGTTAAATCCGTCATCTTTTTATCAGCCATTGCTTTACTCCTTAAAATAAAGTTTTGAAGTGCTGGGACTCAGCCAAGACTGGTTTATGAATCTTTTGCTTCTTCAATTAATTGTTCTAAAACTACTTTAGCACCATGAAGTCCGCTTAATTCGTACTTCACGGCCTCTTCTTCTTTATTTAGTTCTTGCTTCTTAACTGCAATACTATTTAAAGATTCATTTTGTTCCTCAAACATTTCTTCGATTTCAATTAATTTTTTTTGCAAAATAGAAAGATGAGACTCAACTTCTGGAGCCTCATCTTCTTTCTTGTCATCGATATTAAGTTCAGGAACTTCTTCTAACTTATCATCATCTTTTGTCAAATTAAACATAATAACCTCAATTTTTAATTATTAACTACTTGCTAAACCACCTGTTTCTTCGTCACCAGTAATATTATTTGTGGCAACTAAAGTTTCGTACCAAGTAGATGTTACAGAACCAAGTCTACTCTTTGTATGCTTTTGAACCCAACCAGCATGATGGACATGTCCTACTCTTGCTTCAGTTGTATCTGCACCAATGATTACTTCGTTCTTAATATCTGTCTTACTGACATATTTAGGTGGAGTTCTTACGTGACAATCGGTGCTACCACCATGTGCAGAAGTGAAACCTTCTGAAACAATTACGGTTGTACCTTGTACGCTTGTTACCACTCTATGTTCTTCATCAGCGGTTCCGTCAGAGTCAACGACAATAACATCGCCAACTTTAACATTTGCTGATGGATCACCAGAAAATACAATATTTGTATTTCCTGCAGTTGTTACGGTTACTGTTAGACCAGTATCAGTACCGTCATTTAATCCCCAGAGAGACATATTTACTCCTTATGAAAATTTTCTTTTAAACCGTTCGTATCTTCTTTTGGACGCAAAACCCATTTCTTTCCAATCTCCTGTATCAGATGATGCTGGTGCGGGAGCAGGTTTAGGTGCAGGTTTAGGAGCAGGTGCTTCTTTTTTTTCTGCTACAGGTGCTGGTGCCTTTTCGGATACTACTTCAGATTTGACATCTTCTGCCATTTAAATCTCCTTATTTAGTTGATACAAAACCATTTTTCTGTATTTCAACATTCTTAGAAATGAATTCTGAATAATGATCCATACTTTCGAATGTCTTCGGAGGAGCCGTGGTGTAAATACCCTGACCCATTTTTTCTTTACCGACCGCGGGAGTACCTTCATCACCTATAACACTATTTTCTTTTTCAGTCAACTCCTTGACCCCAAATTCGGTAATCATGCTAATGAAATCTTCCATTGAAATATCTTTATCATCAAAGAAATTTTGAACATCTGCTAAGTAAATACTGCATAATGCTCCTTCTTTGTTTTCTAATCTAATATGATTATCAACATCTTCCATTTTATAGAAAGTATAATCTTCAATATTCTTAATAGAAGTTCCCATTAAGTAATGAACCATATGCTCAAAAATCCTAAAAGGATCTCTGCTATTCGCAACGATATTTCCCTCCGTGACTTCTTCGCCTGGCGTCATTTCTTTATAATTCTTTACTAATTCATCTGTACCATGATCACCTGCTCGGTTCTCTGGCTCAACGAATTTTTTTCTATTTTCCAAAACTTTCTCAAGTTTTAGACGACCTTTTTCGCTAATTTCCATGTCTTTTCCTTCTACGGACTCAATGTACATATTGAGTTCGAATCGTTTGTTATCTAGATTTGCAACTTGAACATGCAAATTTTGTTTTTTATCTGTTCCTAGAATATAACGATTTGTTTTACCGCTAGAAGGTTTTCTAGGACCTGTTGCTACTTTGTTGTCGATATCATCTTTATCGACTGTATATCCTCGTTTCTTTGCAACTGCATAAGCATGTTGCATGGCAGAAGAGAAATCTTTATGATAGAGTTGATAATCAGATTTTGCTTCATCTAATCCTGCTCTTTTTCTTTGTGCGGCTTCTCTTTCCTTTTTCTCTGCTTGAGCAGTTTTTCTATTAGCATAAGAAGGTATTTTCATTTTACTGGTATCGTATGCTTCAACTTTAGGAAATAATTTCACTTTACCTATAATTTTTCTAGGAAACCCTTCATCAACTTCTTTATTAGCCTCTTTTTCTGCTTT
>Ga0075462_10000275_pt1 | contig 15177 bp, 17 predicted proteins | sample DEB08_DNA_4_FD_71487 | JGI IMG/M metagenome (GOLD analysis project Ga0075462, IMG submission 71487) | Aqueous microbial communities from the Delaware River and Bay under freshwater to marine salinity gradient to study organic matter... | ecosystem: Environmental > Aquatic > Marine > Coastal ...
GCTGCTGTTTGGTCGGCTGTTGCACCTGACTCTATGCCATCTAGTTTGCTGTGGTCGGCATCTGTAAAGACATTTGAATCTGTAGCACTATCTACTAATGTTCTAATCTCTGCAGCAGTCTGGTCTGCAGTAGCACCTGATTCGATACCGTCTAGTTTTGTTCCGTCTGTAGCAACGTCTCTGCCGTCTACAGTTCCACCGACAGTAATATTTCCTGTAACTGATAAGCTTCCTAAAGTACCTACTGAAGTAATGTTTGTTTGGGCTGCAGTGGTTAAAGTACCTGCTATGTTACCGAAGGCTACGTTACCTGCAGAGCCTGAGAAGACCTCTGAAGCATTGGTAGCATCTGGAATGAATGTGAAGACTGAAGCACTATCATCGTAACCAAAGAAACCTACTTTAGCTGAAGTACCATCGTGCCATCTAAACTCAATACCTCTATCTTTGTTATCGTCTGAAGCTGGAGCTGTATCGCCACCCACTGTAAAGATTGGGTCATCAACTGTGACTGTTGAACTATTAACGGTAACAGTAGTACCATTGACAGTAAGGTCTCCTGTAACTGTTAGATTATTTCCGACTGTAACATCGCTTGGTAGACCAACAGTAATTGTATCACCAGAAACAGAAGTTTCGATTTCATTCGCTGTTCCTGAAATTGTTAAAGTATCGGTACCTATTAAGACTCCATCGTCTGTACCAGAATCGGCAGCGATATCTAAAGTTGATGAAATAGCAGCAGTCGAAACAGCAGTTAATCTACCTTTGGCATCGACTGTTATCACTGGAATAGCTGTGGCTGAACCATACGAAGCAGCAGTTACACCTGAGTTAGCTAAAGTTAAAGCACCTCCGGCTGCTACTGTAGCATCGCCACTGACGTTACCAAATACTGCATCTTCTAAATCGCTAAATGTAATTTTACCCGAACCACTATCAGTATTATCTACCATAGCTACAAAGTCATCTTGAGCTATTGTAGTTTCAGTTGTAAGTTCATTTAAGTCTAATGAGAAAGTAACTGTGTTGCTTGAACCGGCTGTATCGATACCTGTTCCACCTGTAAATGTTAAAGTTTCTGAATCTAAATCAATATTTAAAGCACCGCCAGTATCTGCTTGGAAATCTAAATCTTGAGCAGTTACTTGTGAGTCAACATAAGCTTTAATAGATTCTGAAGAAGCTAATGTACTTGCAGTAGCTGTAGCAAAGGTATCATCATCTAGGAAAGCTGTACCAGAAACTCCTGTATTTAAAACAGGGCTGGTTAGTGTTTTATTAGTTAGTGTTTGGCTGCCTGTTAAGGTGGCTACTGTTGAATCGATAGCGACTGTAAGTGTATTTAATGAACCAGAAGTGTCTATACCAGCACCTCCAGCAATGGTTAAAACTTCACTATCTAAATCAATGGATAATGCTCCACCAGAATCACCTTGGAAATCTAGGTCTTCTGCAGTCAGTTGTGTATCAACGTAATCTTTAACTGCTGCTGAAGTTGGTAAGCTAGTATCGTTGTCATTGGACCCAATACCTTCAGATTCTAAAACTATTGCCGAGGCTTTGAAGTTGTCTACTTCAATGTTTGATACAGTATTGTTGTCTGCATCTATGGATTTGTTTGTTAACGTATCTGTTGTTGCTCTACCTACCAACGTATCTGTTGAGGTTGGTAAAGTAAGAGTACCTGTGTTGCTAATTGAGCTAATAACAGGACTTGTTAATGTTTTGTTTGTTAATGTTTGCGAATCGGCTAGTGTAACTACTGTAGAGTCTATAGCAACTGTTAAGGTATTAATAGCTCCTGAAGTATCTATACCTGTACCACCAGCGATTGTTAAAGATTCGCTGTCTAGGTCAATCGATAAAGCACCGCCTGAGTCACCTTGAAAGTCTAAATCTTGTGCTGTAACTTGGGCATCAACATAGGCCTTAACTGATTGCTGTGTTGGTATCAAAGTTGCTGAGTCGGATGTCATATCATCTTCGTCAACAAAAGCTGTTACAGTAATAGTACCGTCTGATAAATCACTAAATGTAATAGTTGTACCTGTAATAGCTGCTGCACTAGAACCGCCTATAATTGCACCGTCAATCGTACCACCATTAATATCAGCTGTATCGGCTACAAGACTATCGATGTTTGCCGTACCATCTAAATATAAATCTTTAAACTCTAAAGATGAAGAACCTAAATCTATATCGTTATCAGTGACTGGAAGGATAGCACCGTCAGCGATATACATTTGTTGAACTGAAGTAGATGATACGTCAATCCAAAATTCTATGTGATTGTTTGTTGTGTCTATTAATACTTTGTTGACAGGAGAACTACCTGAGTCTCCAATCAATGCTATTACTGGTCCTTCGGCTGTAGTGCCATCGTGTTTGTGACCAGTACTATTGTTAAATGCATTTAATAACTGATTAAATTCGTCATTAAATATTGCTGCTGTGATGGTATCGCCATCTACAAAACTACTCTGTCGTGTATAACCTGCCATAATTTTTTATCTCCTTCCTGATGGTATGTAATCTATATAAAATCCGTTTATTGTATAAGGTGAGCGACTGTCTTGACTTTGAATAGAAAAATTATTACTGTGACCACTTCCTTGAAGCGGTATTCTAATCAAAGGAGCAGACACTGCACCAAAAGCATTTAATCCAAAAACAGCTTCACCAAATATTGATGCTGGATTAATTGTACCTAACGATACTGAGCTTGTAAATTGAGGTGTAAGAGGGTCGCCATAATCAAATTGATATCTTAAATTTGGTGACACCACACCTTCATTACTTATAGAAACTTTAATAAAATGTAATGTTTTTAAAGTTCCTAAATCGCCATAATCATAATCTGGTGTACTATATCTTGCTAGAATATCTTCACCATCAAAGTCATTGCCTGAATCATGTAAAAATACATACCCAGATGTATCACCATGATAATATACTTCAGTCCCTTCATTATCAAAGTTTGAATTTATGCTTGTAACTTCGATACCTCTAGTTTCTGACCATTCAAAACCATTTGGTCTTAGTGTTCCTATTATTCCTTCTTGCACTGCTCTAGCTGTGCCAATCTTAGTATAAAAAAGTCTATACTGAGATTTTTCTCTAATAACTAAACTATCTATTCTATATTGAGCTATATCTCTAGCTACTTCTGTTATTAAAGGTTGAATTGCTTTACTAACTGTACCTAATTCAACGTCACCAATTCTTGCAGTACCAGCAACTGTTCTAAAACCATCTGGTGCTAAAAATAATAAGTCACCACCGATTTCTTGTATGCTGTAGCCACTTAAACATCCAACATTTTCTGCTACGGGAACAACTGCTATAGTTTGAGAGTCATTTATATTTATTAGTTTATGAATACTGTTTTCACAAAATATAAATAAATCTTCCCTAAATCCTCTAATACCTACAATCTGGTCTGATATTACTATTGAACCAGCACCTGCACCTGTAAAATTGTCTGGGTCATTATTAACACTATAATAAATAGTATTTAAATTATTACCGACTCCTGCAGCTATTAAATGGTGGTCGTGTATGGTAATATATTTAACTGCATTAGTACTATCTACTGTAATTTGTTGAGTATAAAATGTTCTAGTTGTTAAATCACCTGTTCCTTCCATACGAAAAGAAAAAGGTAAATTACCACCATCTGCAATAATAACTTCACCATAATCATAGTTAGGACCTTCAAAAACTACAAAACTGCATTGTCCTTGATTGGTTAATGTTACTTCACTTTTACCAACAAAGGTAGTATAGTTATCGCCTCCACCTGCTGATAATTTATTTATAATAAGCCAGTTAATACCGTCATTACTAAAAAATATTTGATTACCTGCACACGCAATAACTCCATCGGCATAAGGAAATATTCCTTGAATGTTATCATCACTACCAGTTGGTTGTGTTGCACTAGCTCCGCCAAACTTTGCAAAACCATTTATTCTTCTGTAGCCTCCTTCTATTGAGACTTCAAAGTTTTGTAACTCTTTAGCTACACCGGGAAATCTAAGTAAATCTATCGCATTTGATGAATTTACTAAACCTCCGGCACAAGCAACTGTATAAGGTTGTGAACGTGCCATAATTAAAAATAAGTTCTATCGTCTGTCATGTATTTAGGCTGTGGATTAATTAAGTTTTCTTTCATCGCCTTCATACTTTGTACATAATCTTGCAGTGCAAAAGAAGCTTGTTGTGGGCTTTCTTTAAACTGCCATGTGTAATATCTTACTCTTGCTAAAATAACATTTTTATACTGGTCTGGCAAAATTATTTCATCAGTATATGCTGATAAAGCTGTAGGTTTTACATAAGCATAAAAATGTATATTATAAATTTTGTCTGGTATTGGACTCAAGCCAAACTTTCTGTTATCGGGAGATTTAATAACGTACTTAGGTTCACCATAAACCTGTCCCTCGGCTGAGTCATTATTTTCATTGTCTCTGTAATATCTTCTCCAATCAGCATGAGTTAAAAATTTTAACCCTTGAGATACGTAAGGTGCTGATTCACCAGAAACATTAATTGTTGTTAAATAAAAATCGTCCCAATCTACGGAACCATAATCATCTTTAATACTTGTACTATCGCTTTTTAGTAGATAGTATCTTTGTCCTATAACTGTAGGAACTACAACGTTTCCGTAAAAAGGATTTGTAACTCCACTTAAATCTGCTGCAAAGAAAGGTAATTGAGGTTCTTCATTTGCAATGTCAAAAATAGATTTATTAATTGCATCTTTAACAAATTGTTGAAACCCTGTTGCGTTTCCAAAGTTAGCAGCCGTTAAAGGTATTTCATTTAACTCTCTTAAAATTTCGTTTGTTAAATCTAAATAAGTTGTTGCCATTATTTTTTATGTACTTTTTCTATTGCAAAATTTGCTGACTTACTAGCTCCTTTGTGTGGTCTGTAACCATCTTTAGGGTCTTTCATTAGCTTGTAGCTTTTGCCACTTTTCATCCAATGATAACCTTTAGGTGCTGGTACTTTCATTACTTCTCGCCTTTCATGTCCATGGTATTCATACCTACCATTTTATTACAAGCTTTTTCCATATCTTGTACAGAACCATATCCGCCTTTACCGCCATGAGCATAAGCTTTTCTAGCTTTACCGCCACTACTGTAGGCCATTTTAGCTTTTCTCATTTCAGTAAAACCATCACCTGAACTTCCGCCAAAATATTTTTTTCTTTTCATTTTTTGCATTTCTTCACTTAATTTTTTTCTTGATTGTGTAGGTCTTGCCATCTTACGACCAGCTTTGTGTCCACCATCTTTCATCATATCTCTCCCTGTATATTTGTTCTTTTTGTATTTTGTGTTTGGTACTCTATTCATTTTACTCTAATTAGGTTTCAGAACGTCCATAGCTTTTGATACAAGATTACCTCGGCTAAAATTATATCTACCTTCGCTATCTCTTTTACCTTTAGGTTTTGAAGGCATTCTTACTTTTTTAATTTTATTGGGTACTTTTTTTCCAACAGGTACTTCCAAACCGTTTCTATAAGCTTCTCTTTTTTTCATTTTATCTCTCCTTGTAAAAGTGGAGGAGCCCGAAGACTCCCCCGTATAGGCTATTATTAGTCTATTGTATAGAAAGCTGATACTAATGCATCGTCTCTCAATACTTTTGCTCCATAAACATGTAGGCCTCTAACAATATCACCAAATGAACTTGGGTCTCTTAGGACTTCAGTTGAGATGATTGTTTGAGCTGTTGCTGTTGAGGAAATGTGTCCAGCTAGACATTTTCCTGAAGCGTTTGTAACAGCTGCAATGTTATTAGATTTGTACATATTGAAACCTCTTAACTTACCGCTAGATACTAGACCATTTCTGATTGAGCCTTGTCCTGCGTTGTAGTCAACAGAAAGAAGTTTTGAGCTGGATTGTGATAGCTGCTCATAAAATTCTGGAGAAGCTACAAACCATCTACCTTCTTCAGGAACGTTTGCGTCATCTAATAGTCTTGCCATTCTTGCAAGTACGTCTAATGGGTCTGTCTCTGCAGATACACCTAAGTCAATAGAACCTGCACCATCATAGACTCCTGCTCCTAATTTTGTAGCTGAGTCTGCACCTAGTACATGGTCTGGTGAAGAAGAAGAAACACCTGAGAACATTGATTCGATAACTGCTGCATCGAAAGAATCTCTTAGAGCATAAGCTGCTGAAGATGTTGCAACTTCTTTAAAGTTGACGTGAGACATATCTCTCTCAATATCATCTACGATGAATTTGAAAGCTTTAGCTGAATCGACTACGAGTGTTAGCTCTTGGTCGGTTAGCTTAGTTTGAGTTGTATCAGAACCTCTTGTGTAGTCATACACTGAGATTACTGGTTCTTTAATTATTTTGACAGAGTCTCCATAATTACTAATTTCTCCGGAGTAGTCAGTATTTGTAATAGCTTCTACCACTGATGCCTTTCTGAAAAAGTTTAAAACTTTAGCAGAATATATAGAAGGCAGGAAGAAACTATTAGCTTGACCACTAACGGAGTTTGCAAAGTTAGCATTGGTATCTGGGGTTGGTTCAAAATACTGTGCCATTTTAATACTCCTTGGTTAAAATTAAGTTTATCTTACGATTCTTCCTTCTTCCCAAGCTCTATCGATTTCCTGTTCAAGTCTATCAAATTCAGCTGGAGATAAAGCAAGAATCTCCTTTTCTGTCCAAACTTTAGGCTCCTTGGAATCAAACGATGTTGTTTTCGTTGATACCATTTCGGCAGCTTGAGATTTGGACTGCTGATAATCTAACTTCGGTTGTTTTCTTTCAGGAACACCAATACCCATATCTTTTTTGAATAAATCTATAGCTCTTATGGCTAAGTCTGCATCGTTTGCATTATTTCTAATCCAATCTTGTATAGATGCAGGTTGAGAGTCTGTCCAGTCTTTGAAGTCTTTACTATTTTTGACTTCTCTAAAATCTGGATGTGCTTTCTCTAGCCTAGTCAAAGCATCTTTCTGAACTAGCTCATTTTCTCTACGTTGTAAAATATTTAGTTTCTCTTCTAAGTTTTTAGCTTTTTCTGAGCTTTTTAGATGAGCAACTGTTTCTACAACTTTATAGACATCTGGATATTTATCTCTAAAAGATTCTAGTTCTTCTAGAGTTTCAGGAGCTTCGTATTCAGTAACTTCTTGTTGTTCTTTCAAGGCAGCTACTTCAGCACGTAATTCTCCAACAGTTTTATCGTGATGCCTTTTCATTTCGTCATAACGTTTTTTATAGTCAGGACGTTTATAAGCTCTTTCTTTCTTCTCAACATTCTTTTGTGCTTTTACTTCTTCAACTTCCTCTGGTTGACCAGATTCAGCAACGCTGTAATAAACACTGTCTGCTGAGACAAATTCTTTTTCTTTAACGTTATGCCAAGATTTATTCATATTATAAGGATTGGCATTTTCCTCTTTATCAACTTTCGTTGTCATATCATCCTCCTAATCAGGGCTTTCTAAACAAGTTGGCCGCTTTTGTGCACTACGCAGGGCTTGTTCGTAAAGTTGGCCTTTCGGGTTACATAAATTTTTTAGCTAAGTACGTGTTTACCATTTGCTTTCAGATTTTCTCGCCTTTGTTCTTCGACTATGTCATCTTCAGCTACTAATAAAGCTCCCATTACTGGTTGTGCTTTAGTAACAACTGTTTCAGACCTTACGATTTTTTCAGGCTGTTGCTCTTCTAGCATTGGTCCACCATACTGCTTTTGTTCTCTATCATAAGCACTCTCGGCTTCTTTCATCATCTTAGATAATTCATCAGCTCCGATATACTCAACTGCTTTTGCAGTGAAAACAAATTCTCCATCCGATAACCTTGCAGGTATCGAATCGGATACTCCGGTGCCGGGACCTTCAACTTCCCCGGCTCCAGAAAACTCTTGAGCTACATCCATAACTTTCATAAATAAATTAGCTATTTCTGGATTAGCTTCTAATTCTTTTTGGAACATGTCTTGCTCTTCTTCACTTAGAGCTTCATTTACAACATACTCCATGTAGTCCTCTTCCATTTCATCGTCAGGGACCATGTCTTGTTCGTCATAATCTTCTTCAAGCAAAGAGCCTTCATTTAACATTGCTCTTGGCTCGTCTTCCATAATTTGTGCTTCGCCACCATCCATCATGGGTTCTTTTGGTTGAGCTTCGCTAATTACGAAATCTATTGCTTTTAATAAATCTTCTGGGAATTGTTGTTGTGCCATTACAGGACTTATAGAAATACCTTCTTCTCCTTCAAAATTAAAACGTTCTGGTAAGTTTTCACCTTTTACTACAAGTTCTCTTACCATAGGTAAATCTTCTACTGGAACTTGTTGAACACCTCGTAAAACTAAACCATAGTTTTTAAAAGCTGCATCATTATCTTTTTCTGATACCATATCTGGATTTAATAAATCTTTCATTTTTCTTCCTTTCTATTCAGGGCTTCCTTCACCAACAGGTCCAGTTGGTCTAGGTGTCCCACTAAACGTAGTTTCCCCTGCAACCGGTACATTTCCAATTCCGATGTTGCCACCACCAGTGCCTGTAGGTCCAAGTTCCGCTGGTTGTTGAGGTACTCCTTGAGGGCCTCCCATAATTCCTTGTTGCTCACCAAAGGGTTGAGCTTCCTCGCTAGGTTCTTGTCTAACATTTTGCATCCCTATTATTTGTGCCATCATTGCAGCCTCTTCTGGGTCATTGAGTATTTCATCAGGGTCCAAGTCGAGACTGTAGGCAAGTTCACTAATTAACTTTGAAACTTTAACAAACGGAGCAATGCTTGGATTTTGTGCAGTCTGTAAGAACATTGTCAATCTTTGACTTCTTACTTCTTTCTGCATCAAGCTATTGGTACCAGTTGCCTTAACTTCTAAGTCACCTACTACATCTAGATTATCTTCTAAAAATTGCATATTCCATTGGAAGTATGCTTCACCTAATGGTTTTAAAAGAAAATCATCTAAATTCTTTATAACAGTTTTTATATTTAAACTAGCTGCTCCTAACAACATTGACATACCAGAAGCTGTTCTTGTCATACTTTGAACACCTGTTTGTCCGTGAGAGTAGCTAGGTATACCTGTTTGTTCATCAGCTAACTGCCTAAACCTGTCAAACATCATCATGTTTTCAGGTGCAGTATTTGGAAATTTTAAACCGTGTACTGCTTGGCCGGGCATTCCTGCTTGTCTTCTAAATATTTTGCCGGGGTATATTTCCATATTTTGTCCACCGACAAGAGCTGATTCATCTACGTCAAATACTAAAGAACCAGCTAAAGCTAAATTATCAATAGCCATTCTTGCATGACCATTCATAATTTGTTGAGAATCATTCATATTCTCAGCTACTCCAATACCAAAGAAGTTATATGGATTTCTTTCGTATGGAAAAGCATGATAAGGTATTCTGTATGGAGTAAATGGATTGATAACTGCTCTTAGTAGTTTATCACCACAAACCCATGCATTGATTTGAACCTCATCAAGGTCGTCAACACTTTCATCAAGTTCGATACCTACTTGTCTAGCATACTCGGCATCCATAATACCCCAGTATTCTATTACTTCAAAAGCATTGTCGTATGCTTCTTCAGTATCGTAGTCATCTTTAAGTTGACTTTCAAAATCTTTTTCTACGTAATTTGGACCATCTTGAAGACATTCTCTAATAGATTCTTCATCGAAGTAAGGCATTTTACGTAATGCTCTTAATTGACTTTTGTTTAGTTTATGTCTATGTATAACATACTCACATTCGTCAATATTAGTTGCACCGGGGTCAGGATAAAAATCCCAGCAACTTACAAATTCAATTCTTGGTACTCTTACGTGTATAGGTGAATATTCTCTCTCACCATCTGAATTTTTCTTCCAATGATTAAGAGTCTTGTTAAAATTAAATGGACCCTTAATAATTCCTGTTCCTAATAATGCTGATTCTAATAAAGCATTTCTAATTTCTGCAGAACCATTTGATTCTTCTATTTGGTCATGAATTAACTTCTCCATTTTCCTAGCAGCTTTATCTGCTGGAGAAATCTGAGGCATGTCTGGTCTTGGTGAAGGACCTTCTTTAAGTATACCTAAATTTTCAGCTTGGACTTCAATAGGGGTTTCATGTTCTTCAAACATTCCATCGCCAAATGTAGCTCCGGGTTTAAGTACCTTACCATCTCCTCGATAACCAATATCAAACGGCCCACCTTTTAAATTTCCTATATTGTCTAGTTCTTCTTCACTTATTTCAGGAGACTCGATACCGGGAATTGGATTTTGGGTATCTAAATAAGCATATTCTTTTTCTCCCTCTGGTACTTTAGTTCTACTAATACCTATAGGAAATTTACCTGTACCAAAAATTACATCGACCATTTGGCCGAATGCAGCTAAGACTTTGGTCTTGGTAACTTTTACAAATACTCTGGATTTTTCAGAATCTCTAAATTTTACTCTTTTGCCGTAAAGCCCTCTATAGTTTTCGTAGGACTCTAACCATCTTTGTTCGTCTGTGTCTCTTGCTTGTTCTGCGACTGCAAATCTACTTTGAATAATTCCTACAAGATTTATTTTTTGGTTTTCAATAAGATTTAAACTCTTACCTGCTTCTCCCTCAACATCTTCGTAGATATTATTAGCATTTAAAAACGTGTTCTCTTCCATCCTTAGTATCCAAACGTAGAATCAGAAGGTTCAAACATATTACGTTTGTAGTCGTCCATTCTCTGTAGGGGACTATCCATTCGGGGTCTGCTCATTATCATATAACGCAGAGCATCATAAGCATGGTCTGAAGCATGAGTATCCACGTCTTCAGAATTTGTTTTAGAGAGTGGTATACTTTGTAACTCTCTTATTAAATTTTTACACGTATTAAAAATTTGTAACTTTGGTCTTCCGTTGTTTCTTGTCTTTAAGTATTCGTGTATTTGTATTTTACCTTGTATTCTGTTTTTATCTGCTCGTCTTAGCTTATGTCCCATCTTTTGTAGAGTCTCACCTACAGTTGGGCCAGTCGTCCCTGTTTTAGCCCAAGCTGCTGTATCAAGCACACCCGGAACCGAAAAAGGGTCTTCCAATTCCATATTCCCTATTATAGTGCCTAATTCGTCACCTGTCAAGCCTTTTTGGTATAATTCCCTATAAATTATCAAAGTTCCGTCTTCTCGGTCCACTGTTCCCCATAAACAACAGCTTTCTGAAGCGTAACCATAGTCGATTCCTTTAACTCTTTCCCAATGAAAAGGAAACTGAAATGGCTCAATAACATGTACAGTTACATCAAATTCGGTGAAAGCTGCTCCCTCTGAAACTTCCCAATTACCTTCTAGAAGTTGTTTTCTTTGTGTTGGCGGTAAAGATTCCAACATTTTTTGATAAATACCATCACGAGATAAGTAAGGGTTATCGTTTAGTCTAGCTGGTATAAATTTTCTAGATAGACCGTCATTACCAATAAAAGATGAATCTGGGTTGGCAGGTTCAATGTATCTTTTTTTAACCCAATGAGCACCAACACCACCGGGGTTAGCTGTACAACGTAAATAAGTTTTTATTTCTGAGTCTGTTGTACGAAGTCTAGATGCCAAATAGTTCCAACCAAACTCTGTTGGTAAGTGAGTTATTTCATCAAAACCAATCCAACTATATGCTTGTCCTTGATAACGATACACATCTGCTTCTTTTTCCAAGAAACCAAACTCTACTTTAGCTCCTGATGGAAATGTCCAAACCTTTTCAACTTCACGAAATCTTGCACCGGGAAATGCTTGGGGATATAACTCTCTTGACTTGTCAATAAGTTCTCTTAGTTCTGGCATGGACCTTCTAAGTATTAAAGCTCTGTGAGCTTTTCTGTGGGCATAACGTAATGGGTCAACTAGCATAGCATAAGATTTACCACCACCTGCTGCTCCACCGTAGAGAACATCTTTTTCATCTGCTGCTAAAAAACTTGTTTGTGGTCCTTCGTTAGGATGGAATATAACTTTAGCATCCTGTAATGTTTCTTGTACAGACGGAGTTAAACTGTCTAAGTCTTCTGTTGTAACAACTTTATTACTGTTATCTTTTTCTAAAGCTTCGATAACTTTACTTTCTCGTTTTAGTTTTGTTTCTTTATAAGCTACTTTCTTTTTTAGTTTTTCTAAGTTTTTCTTTTCTTGATTTATTTTTTGTTTTCTACGTTGTGCTTTAGAAAAGTTGTAATTACTTTTTACTCCTTTTGGTCGTCCTGTTTTTCTTTTTGGTTCACCTTTGGCATTAAGAACAAAGTTACCTTCGGTATCTTTTTCATATTCATTTGGTAGTAATTCCCATAAATCTTTTTTAAGCATTTTAGATAATGCTGTATGACTTATTTTTCTACCAGTTTCAACAGATACTGCTTCAGCTGCTTCACGTAACGAAGCTTCTTGCTGTATAACAGCTTTAAGATATTTTTGTAAGACTTCTAGTTGGTCGGGTATAGGTTGTAGATAACCTTTGATTTCCGATTCTCTGTAACCGAATGGTATAGTTCTAGACTTTTTTTTGATGTAGCCTTCAGGCAGCATACTCATTTTTTTCTATACTTTCTGACTTTAGCAGCTACCTTTTTAGGCTGTTTAGAAAATTGTTTTCCTTTCTTTGTATCTGCTCTTTTCTTTCTTGTTGTAGCAGCATACTCTTTAGGGCTTAAAGCTTTTATAGCTTTTTCTGGTAAATAACGTTCTCCGGTCTTAGATGATTTTTTACCGGACTTAGTTCGCCATTTTTGTTCAGTCCACTTCTTAAGACTTTTTTGTGATTTTTTTAGTGCCATATTTTTTCTTTTTACTTTTACCGGCTTTAGATAAAGCAATAGCCACAGCTTGTTTCTGTGGTTTACCTTCCTTTTTTAGCCTTCGTATATTTTTGCTTACGACCTTTTGGCTTTTTCCTTTTGTTAGTGGCATCGTTCCTTAACCATTCCTTCATGAATCTAAATGCTTCCTCTACTCCGTACAACATTACTTTTTGTAACCTCCGCCTTTGGCTTTGTACTCTTTCGCTAAAAGCTGGGCTTTCCGAGCAGACCACTGACCGGGTTTACCACCTTTAGAACCGGCCTTAATCTTTTCGAAAAGCCTCTTACGCATACTCGGCTTGGTATAATTACCAGCTTCGTTGACACGTGATTTAGGCTTTCTTTTTGTTGTTGTGCTTTTTCTTGGCATGTCCAAATATCCTATCGAAGTTATCTCGATACTCTTGTGTATAAACACCGGGACGGGCTTTAGAGCCTTTCCCAGCTATTGTTCCTGATTTAAATTTAACCGGCTTATCCGGGCTTCCTATCTGTGGCATTACTTCTTTTTCTTGTTAGCCCACTTTTTGAGTGGTGCAAACCATTCTGGCTTAAGTGCTTCGACAGCAACAACAAGAACAGCAACGCAAAACATAATTATTAATAAATATTCCATTTTAGTTCCTTCTTAATAATAACAATAATTTATATTCTTTTTCTTTCTTTTGCAAGATAGTTTTCTTCAAAACTTTCTTTAAAGTTAGTTGTGTTGTAATAGACATAACGCACCTCCATTTAGATTGTGCGTTCCTTCGACTACAACAAAGTCTACTTCCGAACCTTTACAAGGCTTGAACGTTTACCATTTAACTTTATCGGCCCAATATGCTGCTGACATTTTGCCTTTGGCAATATTCTTAGCATGTCTAGCCTTAAAAGATTTTCTTTTAGCCTTCATACGAGCCGATTCACCTTTCTTAGGCTTACCAGCTGTTTTAGCTCCCTTTTCACCAAAACGAATAAGTTTAATCTTTTCACCTTCTTTAGCCACAACAACGTGGGACTTCTTAGGATGATTTGGAGTTCTTTTAGGCTTGTTATAGCCAGACACCCCTGCTCGTTCTAGTCTAGGGTCTTTCTTTTTAGGCATCCGTTATTTCTCCTTCAATAATAATCCTATCCTTTTCAGGTAAGATAAATATACCTCCATTGACATTATGGTCTACAGAGACCTTATCTGTCTTAGTAACACCTACTCTGTCTAACAATGTCTGGGCTGCTTGGAGCTTAACGTTGCTATTAGCTATAGGTTTATCGCTTGTCATAAGCTCAACAAGCTTGAATGCAGCTTTAGGAGCTTCTTTTGCTAGGATGTTCTGGGCTAAATCGACTATCTCTTCTTTTAAACTTTTAATGACTTGGTAAGGATTTCCCGAATATCCAGCAAGGTCCGCTGCTTTATGAATGTCGCCTTGTGTTTCCATAAGGCTGTTTAGAAATAACTCTTGCTTCTGAGTTAGCTTTCTTTCTTTACCGGTAGTCAAATTCATAACACTTATTATAGTGTCGATATTAAGTTATGTCAAGTATTTTACTAAAAAGCTTGACAAAATCTAATTTCACCTGTACAATATCCTTGTAGCCCACCGGGGTAAATAGTATATCCCTATCCAGACCTAACCTAATCCTATATAGACTTAATAAGCCCGACCTAACCTCTTTCAAGTTGACACTTGTTTTTTGTTCAAAATGTATAAGCATGTATATATATAGGGGGGGACGGGGGTGGTACTCCTGCACTAGGGGGTTAGGCAATCTCAAAAGACTAAAAAGACTCTAAAGAACTTCAAAGACTTAACAAAACTTGATAGGAATATGCAAAGAACACCTAAAGACCTATAAAGCTTTATAAAGTCTTTAGAGTTTACAGAGATTTTTAAGCAGTAATGAGCCATAAAAATAAATATAAAACTTTATAAAGCTTTACAGGCTCAACAGATTTATAGAGCCTTAGAAAGCTTTTTAAGGCCTTACTGCTATGTCCCTATTGCTTAACACAATATCGAAGCTTACAGAGCCTTTAAAGGCCTTGTAAACCTATAAATATTTTATGGGGTGGGGTGTGCCCGAACTAATGAGCTAGAAAAAGACAAAAAAAACCCCGTATTGCTACGGGGCTCAACAAAGCTTAATAAAGCTTATAGAAGTTGTTCAGCTAACCTAGCCTTTTTGACTTCTCTAATTGCTTCAATAACATCTTTAGGAACTCTTTTTAAGCTTAGATACTCAGTAATGTGTTTCTGTTTCAAAACTTCACTTGCTTTCTTTGCATTAAGCTTATTCAACAAATACCCTCTGAAAGAGTTATAGCCCAA
>Ga0075462_10000276_pt1 | contig 15172 bp, 19 predicted proteins | sample DEB08_DNA_4_FD_71487 | JGI IMG/M metagenome (GOLD analysis project Ga0075462, IMG submission 71487) | Aqueous microbial communities from the Delaware River and Bay under freshwater to marine salinity gradient to study organic matter... | ecosystem: Environmental > Aquatic > Marine > Coastal ...
AGCGACAGATTCTTCAAAATGACTCGATGGAAGATATCATGAAAAAGGTCGGCATACCGCTTAAGAAAGTCACAAAAAAGCACGCGGTGTTTCGCAACGTGAAAATGTCAAACGCAAAGAAAGTGAATCCCAAGAAATACACGGCATTTACGACGACCCCCGATCCGGAAAAGATTTCAAAACAATACGTGCATGGACTTAAAACTTCTTATAATATGGGAAATCTCCAGGGTTTTACCAAAACACAAGGTAATATGCGCTTCAACACAGAAGAACTCAACTGGGTCAAAAACAAATCAGAAAACTACGTTAAAAATGAATTTAATTACAGGCCAAAGCGTCCACTTCCTTTACCAGAAAAGATAAAACTAGAGGAAACCCTTTATGGATTTAAGCCAGCACGCGATGCATGGGTTCCAAAACCTATTATACGCAAATCCGCCATGATACCATTTATAGGGGTTAAAGATTTGAACCGTATATGAACTATAAAATGATTTACGGATCTCTCTCGAAGGGTGAAGATGGTCTCTATCACGTGAATGCTCTCACCGAAGATAAGAAAAGGTGCTATGTACAGGTGAAGAACGTGAAGGTCGTCGATGATGTATCCGGTGAAGTCACGTTCGACATCTCTGATGCAACGGGTGTCGAAAAGATTGAGTCCATCCATACCCAAAACTTGACGTCCGCGATTGAAAACAGTGAGACGTGGTTCGGTAAGAAGTTGACGGAAAAGACCATCAATAAGGTGTACACGAAGGAAGATACAATTTCAGCGGAACGAATTCCAGCCACGAAGGTGTTCGACGCGTCGAAGCAATTGACGCAAATTGAAGCATTTTCCCCAGGCACGTCGTGTACTATCATGCTCGAGTACGCGGGTCTTTGGTTCGCGAAGAAGGCATTCGGTCCATCTTGGAATTTGGTCCAGGTCAAACTGAACCCGGAGCCAGAGCCAACCCCTGAGCCGGAGCCGGAGCCAGAACCAGAACCAACCCCCGAACCAGAACCAGAAATTGAGGCTTACCCAGAAGACATCGTGATTGAAGATGATGAATAAAAAAATTGTTTCTATATATAAAAGATGATGAAGATGAAAAAGATCACGCCACGTCAAGCGATCGTCGCCCTTGCGATCGTGGTTGTGATTTACCTCATGGTTTCCAATAACCGTTCCAGCTACAGCGTGAAGGACACCGAATATGCGGGTATCGGTGGCATTGATACCGTCGGTCCATCGGCCGAAGCCGGTGTTGGTTGCGAAATGAAGGCGGGTACCGGTCTCGCCTCTTCTTTGTTGCCACGTGAAGTCGCGCCTCAGGAGGACTTCGGTGAGTTTGCCCCAGATGACATCCTTTCCGGCCAAAACTTCCTCGAACCACGCCAACAAACCGGCTACCCAGAAACCATCGGTGGTGCTCTTCGTAACGCGAACCAACAAGTTCGCGCCGACCCACCAAACCCCAAGGATGCCTTCGTGTGGAACAACTCCACTATTGCACCAGACACGATGCAACGTGGTTTGTGCGCCTAAACTTAAAGAATAACGTATTAAATATATATAAATGTCTCAAGTTCCTTCAGACGAACTCTCAAACAGCGTCTCTAAATTGGTTGAATTAAACAAGCAAATTACAGAAGCCAGAGAAGATATAAAGATCCTCGTTCAGGCCGAGAAATCCCTCAAATTGCAAGTGAAAAAGCTCATGATGGATAACGGTCTCGACGCCATTAACCTTAAGAAGGGGAAAATTTCCGTTCGTAAAAGTGCCAGAAAGACCGGCCTTAATAAGACCACCGTGATGGAAGGTCTTGTGAACTACTTCAATGGTAATGAACAACAGGCTGAAAGTGTGTTAAAGGCTATACTCGATAGTCTTCCAGTAAAGGAATCCACTTCACTTTCCCTCACGGGCATCAAGGATAAGAAATAATGGTTTGGAATGAATACGTCAACGCGGCGGAACGTAATAGTGATAATGAATACAGTGAGGACGAAGAAAATGAAATCCAATTGAATCGTCATCTTCACATAGACGATTGGGGCGGACACTTCGACGATGATCTTTGGTGGATGTGGCAACTACTAAAGAGGTATCTAGGAGATAGATATCTCGACAATCACATTCTCAAAGATGCCAAATATCATGATTTTATTGAATTTTGTTACCAGTTCTCAGATGATAGAGCGATAGAATTATAATATATACATAAAGTAAACATGCTCTCACAAAAGGTCTCTATTCCAGCGGCCCTTTTCCTTGCGCTCAGCCCAGGTATTTTGCTGCGTACCGATGGTACCAGCATTAAGTTCCGTGATGGACTCACAGGACGTACCGCGGTTCTTTTCCACGCACTCGTGTTTTTCCTCGTCTATTCGTTGATCGCGAAAGCCATGGGTCTCGTGTTGACGCGAACCGACCTCATCGTGACCACCGTTTTGTTCTTGGCCTTGAGCCCAGGTATGTTGCTCACCCTGCCACCAGGCTCTAAGGGTGTTTACATGTCGGGACAGACTAGCCCAGCGTCTGCTTTCGTACACACCGTCGTGTTCGCGCTCGTGTTCGCTCTTTTGCGAAAGCAATTTCCTAAGTACTATTAAGTGACCACCGATGAAATATTTGGTAATTGGTCCAGGTGCTATGGGACTGTATGCCATGTTAGGATATCTTAAAAACATAGAAAATCGTCTCAGTAATGTAGAAGAAATTTCGGGTGCATCTGCGGGTTCCATACTCGCAGTGTTATTTGCACTCGAAAAGAGCGTTGATGAGATGATAGACGTATCACTCAGATTAAACATTTCAGATTTAGTGAAATTGAACTTGAAATGTTTTTTACATAGTTATGGACTCGTAGATTTAGACGCACTCCGCGAAAAGTTTGTGGATATATGCAAATGTGACCCCACGTTTGCCGAACTTAAGAAAAAGATATACATATCTTCATTCTGTGTTAATACAGGAAAGACCGAGTATTTTTCGGTCGATACACACCCCGATATGAAAGTACTGGACGCCGTGTGTATGAGCATAGCGATTCCTTTCGTGTTTTCGTCCAGAAAATATAGGGGGAACACATACGTAGATGGTGGTACCGTAGAATCGATGCCACTCGCACCGTTCTTAAAATATAAACCATATGATGTTCATTGTATACAAATAAAATCAAATATACCGTACGTAGAAAATATAGACAACCCACGCGTGTTTGCCGAAAATATCATGCGCTCGGCGTTGGTAAACAGATACGACTATGATACACGTGATTATGATATCAAAATCATAGACGTGGACGACATGGACATATTTGATTTCAATATGTCTTATGAAGATAAGATACGAATGTTGACGAAAGGTACCTCATAATTTTTTATCAGTTTATAACAATATGGATGCGTGCAATCCCGGTATAAACGCTAAGAACCTTGTACGTCTCGTACGTCAGGAGACGGGCATGGATCTCAATCTTACTAGAAATCAAGTGTGCGACGCATACAAGTCTATCCAGGACGGTAAGCTCCCACTTCCACCCATGGTTCTCTCGAAAGATGGTAAGTACATGTTAGATCGAAAATCACCACTCACGGGTGGTGACTTTGAAGTACTATTCAGTTCCTCATCTAAATCAGACGAACTGAAACGTCTGGCGCGTAAAGTGGGTCTTTCAAATTACAAAGAAATGACAAAAGCACAACTCGTCGACGCTATAGAGAATGTTCTAAAGTCAAAAGGCGTGAGAGAACCCATCCGTCTTCACATTACAGTGCGCAAAGAAAAGCGCATTTCCGTAAATAGTAATAACAACTATCAAAACAATTTTAACGTAAATAACCGTAACGGAAACGGTGTAAAGAACGACAATAATTTGAAACGCATTTCAAATGAATCGAGTAATCTTGGGAACGGGAACCGTGAAAATGGGAACCGTGAAAATGGGAACCGTGAAAACGGGAACCGTGAAAATAGGAACCGTCAAAACGGGAACCGTGAAAATGGGAACCGTCAAAACGGGAACCGTCAAAACGGGAACGGGGTGTCACGCACCACACGAAACAAGTATTACATGAACGCCATGGCCCGGAGAGTGCGCGGAGAACAACCGGCACCATCACGTCGTTCGAACGATTCGGCCATGACTCAACTCATAAACGCGTTTCAAAAATCCAAAACTAGTGGTCCAAATAGTGATGCATTAAGACGTGCGCTCGAGCGAGCCAAGTCGACATCTTCTGCTACAAATACAAGAGCACTGGCGAAACAAATCGAAGATGCGATGAAACGCGGTAACACCACAACACTCAACGCGTTACGAAAAAAGTTGGCAGTCCCAGTGATGAGCGAAAAAGATGGGAAAGTGGCCAAGCTTGAGAAATACATAGTAAATAAAGGGCGTAAACTCAATGATAAACGCCGTATTACATTCATGAATGAAGCCCAAAAAAGCATCAAAGCGTACAAGAATGGCACAAACATGTATGAGACGGCAGAAGCGCGTATCGCCAAGGTATACGAAAATGCATATGACATAGATACACTTCAAGAAAAGGTAAATACCATAGGAAACCAAAAAATAAAATCTTCCGCGCGTGAAAAATTAAACGCGTTTAAGCAGTCGGGTGGTACAAACACGGGTGCAAGAAACGCCGTGATTAAGTTGAAAAAATTAGACGAAGAGCTCGGCAAAAAGGATGTAAACCGAGTCTATTTAAACGCGGTGAGAGATGAGGCCCTAAAAAACATAAATTCATACAACATCGAAAATGGGCTAGCTAAAATTAACACACGAGTTAAAGAAGAGATGAAAAAACGTGGTGCCGAATTCAATGAACTGACTAAAAATGACGCCTACAAGAACGTTCAATCGAATGTTAGAACCAAATTAAGAAATGCATACGTGTCTGGTATTCTGAACATTAGCGGTGTTAAGAGAGGACTTAATAACGCACTCGAAGAATCTGTGGGTGTGTATAAAGGTTTGGAAAATAAAATAAAAAATTTAGAAGCTAAACTCGGAAACTCTAAACTCACCGCGAATGAAAGAAATACACTGAAGAAAGAACGTAATAATTTAAAACAAAGATTGAATCGAAACGTTGAAAACATGAATAGAATGCGTGAACAATTGGGTAATATGAAGACTACTGTGAACACCAAAAATAGAAACATAGAAAAACTTAAAAACGAACTCGCGCGGTCCACGAGCCCGAATGTAAGAAATAAACTTCAAGCAAACCTAAATCAAGCTGTTAAAAACCAAATCCAAAGACAAAAAGAATACCAACAACTCATGACAAATATGGAAAATTTAAAAAAAGAGAAATCTAAAAGAAACAAAGAAATCAGTGTTGCGCGGGAGGCTATAACTGCGCTCCAAGGTCAAAGAAAAGAACTTCAGAATCAAAAAGAAAGCGCAAACGCTGAAATAGCAGAACTTACTAAAAAGCTACAAAATGGTAGCATTTCAAACAAAGAGAAAGAGGAACTCGCAAAAGCGCGTGGTAATGCACTCATCGCAACCGAAGAGCTCGAAAAACTTCAAGAAGAAAAGAAATCTTTTAATGCCAAAATCGCAAAAGCTAACGAAAATGTAAAGGCGGCTCGGGCGGCTCAGTCAGCGGCAAACAGAAATAGAAACGATAAAGTCACTGAAGCTAAGAAAAATGCAGAAGCATCTATAAAAGAGGCGCAAAACAGTGCGTCCGTGAAAATAGAGGAAGCGACTAAGAAAGTCCAGAATCTTCAAAACCAACTTACTAAGCGTACAAATCTCACACCCAATCAAGTAAATAATCTGAGAAAACAAATAAACACCGCAAAATCAAACGCGGCCCGAGTCAAACAAAACGCAAACAACCGTGTCGCCGCCGCTCAAGCTGCCGCACAAAAGAGTATGAATGTGCTTCGAATCCGAGCAAACAAAGAAGTGGCGAACGCAAAGGCACAGGCAAACGCGGCCACGAAAGCCGCCGCCAGCGCAGAAGCGAACGTAGTCGAGTTACAAAACGCAGCTGGACAAGCCGAACAAAACTTGGCGAAACAGCGTGCAAATGTTAACAGACTTACGCGAGAACTCCAAAATGCGAAAAACATATCCGAAGAACAACGAAAAGAGCTCGAACAACAACTTCTCATAGAAAGGCGTCAAGTCGCCGAAGCGGAGAATGCGTCGAGGAAAGCCAAAAATAACGCAAACGCGGCGGTAAAAGAGAGTCGCCGTCTCGTAGCCGAAGCGAGTAAGGCGGCAAATAATGCATCTCGGAGGGCCGCAAATGCCGAAGCTCAACGTCAAGCCGCGCTTGGTAATAAAGCCAAGGCGAACGCCGCGAGAAACGAGGCTCAAGCCGCGAGAAATGCAGCTCAAGCTAAAGCTCAACAAAGCGCAAAAGCTGCGGCCGCCGCAAACGCCAAAGCAAATGAAATTTCAAACCAACTCGAAAAAGCAAATTTAAATAAGGCTCAAATGAATGCACTCATAAAGCAAAAGAATGCACTCCTAGAAAGGAGACGTAAAGAAATGCAAAATCAAATAAACGTCTATAAAAAACAAGCAAACAAAATCGTACGTAACGGTGCTACTAGAGAAGCCAACCAAAGAAATAGAATTAAGGCTCTAGAAAATAACAGAAACAGATGGCAGGTCGAGTTTAATTTAGCAAAACAGCGTCTCAACGTGAAAAATGCCAACCTGTTGAAAAAGATTGGTGAGATTAAGAAAACACAATCCAAGGTCGCGAGGCTTCAAAAAGAACTTACTAACACTAAAACAGCTTCAGCCGCGGAAAAAAATGCAATTAAAACACAACTCGAAAAGGAAAAACAAAATTTGGCTCTGCAGATTACACAGACGCAGACGGACTTAAAATCAACAGAAGCTGAATTAAAGAAAATAACCCAAAATAGAAATATCCTGTTTAAGGAGCTCCAAAATAGGAGTGGTACGCTGTCACAAACGAGATCTGAACGCAATAAATTACAAAAACAGTTAGAAGACACTAAAAAAATACTTGGAAACACACAAAATAATTTGGGTCAACTCGCGCTCGTCGAACAACGCGCGAGAGGCCAAAGAAATACGCTTTCCAGCAAACTCGCACAGGTCCGAGGTCAACGACAGAATCTCCGACGTAGAAACGGCGCATCGCAAAAGGTCATAACTGGCCTCACGCGACAAAGACAGAATGCACAGAGTCAACTCGCGAGATCTAGATGGCAAGGGCTCGCTGGCAAACAGCAGGTTTCGAGTTTGAGATCACAGAGAAATCTGACCACATCTAAACTCACCGTAGAAAACCTCAGAAAAAAATTGTACCAGAGAGTAAATAGATTGCCACTGTTCAATTTAAGCAAAGGGGGTTTAAGAAACCGAGTAATGAAAGCGCAAAGTATGGGTGAAATGAGAAGCATACAACAAGAACTTAACACCAAACAACCGCAAAAAACTGGTGATAGAGGCCAAGGATTTGCTGCCAGTGGTAGAACCGCAGGTCAAAATTGGCGCTATGAATAATTATCTAACCCATACTATATGTCCACCTACGCCCAAGAACCATGTGAATTCGTTTACCGTGTCTCCTCCTTAGAAAAGGTCGTCGATGGAGACACGATAGATGTAGTGCTCGATCTCGGCTTCGATGTTTGTACCAAGCAACGCGTGCGTTTGCTCGGTATAGACACCCCTGAATCTCGCACACGCGATTTGGAAGAAAAGAAATTTGGACTTCTCTCCAAGAAGAAACTCAAGGAATGGTGTCTGAAAGCCGTGGAATCTGAGAAGGATGATATTGAGATCGAACTCAGATGCCCGGAAAAGGATTCGCGTGGCAAATTTGGTCGCATTTTAGCGGAAGTGTGGGTCGGCGAAGATGGTAACTGGACGAACGTCAATAAGTGGATGTGTGACGAAGGCTACGCCGTACCTTATGTGGGTCAAAACAAGGCGGATGTTGAAGCACTCCACATGGCGAATCGAGAAAAGTTACGGGCTAAGAATATTGAATTTTAAATTGACGTTCCAAATATAGCTATCAAATTACAAAGTGAATACAAACTCTACACATTTATTGGGGTGGTCGTCCATAGAATGATTCATAAGCGCTGCGATGTCTAACCTTTTGCGCTTCCCTGCGTGCAGATATTTCTACAATCTCATCTTGTATGTCAAGTATCACGCCTTGTGTAACAAGATTACTTCTATCGAGATAACTTCTATAAAAGCTCCGTTCATCGGATACACTGTGTCCCTTTGCACGAAGTTCTTCAAGTGTGTAGTCTCGTAACCTAATACCAAGTTGTTGCGCACGCTCTCGCACAGCATCTTTTCTAACAGCTGCGGTCACACGCTTTTTTATTTTGAGATACTTGAGACGACTTTCTAGCTGTTTTATTTGTCTCGTGGCTCGTCCAATTTCGAGTGCGTATTGAAATACATCACCTTCTAGAGAGGGTCTTGGTACACGAACTCTGGGAATAGCTGCTTCGGGTGATGTGGGTCTCTGTAGACGTTTGTAGATACGTTTCATTCCTTCACACATCTCCAAGTAGTGCCCCTCTGAGAGTGACTTGGAGTTGAGGTCAATAAGTGACATAAGATGGGTGAGGTCTTCCATTGTTTTGGCTTAAATTACATAGGTCTATGCCTCACTTAGGTTGTTTTGAGACACGATCGGCTATACCGTACCGAGAAAAGTTACGCATAGCGGGTCTGACGAACCCATAAGTTACAAATCCATTTTTCACCTCGCGTGACCGGTGCACCCCCGTGCATCGCTTTGTATGGAACTCGACCCCAGCTATCGAGTGTATCAAAACTGAGTACATCACCTTTTCGAAGTCTGTATGTTTTATCTAATATGGGAAAATACGTCTCCCCACCTTCATATTCGTCATTCAAGGCGAATATGAATGTATGTTTTCGACGATTAGAATGTTCGATGTCTGCATCTTGATGTGGTTTGAAAAACCCACCGGGTGTGTACCGAACCACCTGTAAGTTCTCGCACAGAGTGACATCATCCACACATTTCGCAATAATCGATTGAATCCGGTGGTCGTCGGGGTCGAGCCATGCGGTCTCACTCTTCCGGATTTCTTCGTCTTCAACAAATTCATCACCGATTGTCGACGGCTTCAATTTTTCTTTAGCCATCGATTTTATATACTCACATTCTTCATCTGTAATGACACCCCGTATGACTTCAGGTGATTTATATTTGGGTCTGAATACGATGATTAGTACTATCAAAATGAGTACAATGTGCCACATATATCATCTACTCAGAAATATATATCTCGGAACTTGGCACGTGTACCTGTTTCGTATGCGTGTAATTACAGTATTCGTGTACTTTGTGAGTTCAAAGGCTGTATCCATGATTTCATCTTCCTTCGTTGGGTCTACCATCCATTGCCGTAATAAATCACTTCCCGTATCAATAAACATCTGATATATTTGCTGAATATCTCGCATTTTATCATTGTGTTTGTCTCTCTTTTGAAGTTCACGTTTTAAATCATCTTTTGAAATGTGATTCATCAAATATGAAATACGCAAATTCAGATTATTCGTGTGTATGTAATCGTACTTGTAAGTATTGTTATAATCAGCCATACCTACCGCCGTATTTAACCCCATGATAGGTCCAGGTGCAGAGGCTTCGAGAAGTTCTCTGTACATGGGTCTTCCCCCACATGGAATGTCTCCATGTTCTCTACCCCGACGCTTAAACTCAAAATAATGTGGATTGTGTACACGTCCAGTCTCGATTCGACCCGTCCGCCAATCAAATGCAGTCTGACACGTTGTACACCACATCTGCGCACATCCATCTATTTTATGAATCATGGTCGCACATTTTGGACATGGTTTTGTGTCTCGGTTAATGAGTTTCATTGTTTTAACAGTCTCTGGGTCGCACACGTGACCATCTAAACAGACTTCGTTGCAATTTTCACAAAATGACTGTTGACAAATTCCACATTTCCATAAATCATCTAGAAATCCGCGACATTCATCGTGCGGACACCCGCGTATAAATTTGGTGGCTTCCTCGCTTGCATCTATGGGTAAAGTTCGCAACTTTTCAAATTCTTCTCGTAAGAAAGCGTGTGCATTTTCGGCAAAAATACATATAGTGAGATACATATCGACATATTGTCCACACGTTTCCGAAGCGTGATGATATCTTCGTCTACCTTTGATATATATTTGTGCTATGTAATCACGAAGTGCATTTATCTCTCTGCGTTTTAAAATACGTTGCACATATGGTTGTGTTTCGGGCATGCGTACGAGTTCCCGTTCGAACAAAATCTGTTCTCGGTGTTTTTTATATTCATTATTTCTGAAACGCTTTGTACAAAACATGTCTACAAATTCCCTATTATGTACTTTTTTGCAACTCATGCAATGTGGATCTTCCGAGGTGGATAATAAATAAGTTTGACAACATGTTCTACACGATTCGAAATCACAGAAAGGACAACATACTTTTTTGTGATTTGTTTTATTAAAAGGTTCACAGCATACACCGCACGTCATCGTGTAGTTTTAGGGGTTTTCTTCTTTAAACTGGAAGGTTTCAGTGCACTCTGAACACGAGAAAACAAACTTACATATACAGCAGTTCCCTTATTTTTTTCCCGCTCTTTCATGAGTTCATAAAATTTGAGTTCTTTGTTAAGGGTACTCTTACCCGTTTTGATGGCATCGAGAGAAAGTTTTTTGAGGTCTTCGACGGCTTTCTTAAAACGTGGACTGGATGCAGATTTGATATTTCGAACGTCAACAAATGGGGCTGGAGACATCTTACATTGTATCAAGAAATAATTTCTACGTCTGTCACTAATAAACAGTATCGTCGGTGGCTGTCTGATTCGATTGTAGTCTTTATAAAGTTACCTTCTGTGTATTCTTTTATAACTCTTTTCATAGCATCAATATGTATATAGGATTTATGTAAGTATGTATATGAAAGCCAGTCATGCCCATGCCATCTATTTTCATTATCCACCACTTTCCATATACCGCAACACTTGTTCATTACGTGGATCGTTGTAAAAAATTCATCATCACTGGTATCGACGACGGTTTCAATTTTTTCATATTTAATTTTCACCATGTCACCCACCTTCACTTCGATCATCTTTTTCTTACCACCGATAGCTTCCGCGAATTCTTTGTATTCTGAATCCATAAAATCATATTTGGACTGAAGCTTGTCGAGTAACCCAAGAAGATGATGGCGATTCATGTTCGGGGAGAGATACTATTTATGATGCTCTCGTCGACTTAGGATATACTCAGAGGCCTTTTTAGGTGTCTTACAGATGAGATCCCCGCAATGGTCTCTGTTTTGGTACACAGCGTTTACACCCGTCGAAAGTTCGTCGCACGTCTTGAGTGTCCACCTTCCGAGTGGTTGTTTCTTTGATTCGGTGCGAGTGAGGGCTTTCACAAATTCAATGAGTTGTTTTCGCATGGTCCTTGTATTAAATTTTAGATGTGATTTGACTTAGGCATTCATTCCCCCCACAAATAACTAAATGACTTAGAAGATGAAATACGTACAAACTTAAATGGCCAAGCGTGCCACATTTTACTTAAAAGTAATAGACATTAAAAAATAATGATAGAAGACCTGACTAGAAAAATATATTCTCAACTGGGACCTGGGTACAGTGAGAGAGTATATCATAATGCGATGGAGGTACTTCTTCGTTCAAAAGGGATTCCTTATGAATCCGAGAGAATTATTCCCATTCCCTTCGAGGGACATGTGATAGGAAATTTACGTGCGGATATAATCATAAATAATGAAACTGTACTTGAGTTCAAAACCATCAAAACCTTAAATGAGTCGGCCGAGGTTCAAGGTCATAATTATCTTCGCTTGACTGGCTTGAAGACTGCGTATCTGATAAATTTTCCTCCGTTTCAGAATCGTGAGGTTGAGGTTCGTTGTATCGCATCGCTAGAATGTATGGAAAAACACGACTGAGATGTTTATAGGTGTCAAAAGTTTCTTCGTAGTACTTCTTAGGATTTTTCATCTCTTCGGTGAGTATGTGATGCGCTTTCTGCATGTAAAATGCGGCTTCGTCAATACAAAACTTTTCGTATTCGTTCATTAGTGGTAAAAAGTATGATTTCTTTAAATTGTCTGTATAAATTCCCAACGTAAATCATGACATATCCTTTTCCAAATGACATCCTGTTGATAGAGTTTCTCTTTGCTCTTGAGTAGTGGAAAATATTGTAAATATGAATCTTCACTCAAGAGTTCACAGAATTTATACAACACATAGCTATACGAAAGGAAGTTTCTTCGATTCGACGGGCAGTTGTCGTCGAAGGGTTTCTGTATATCTTTAAACATTATTCTCAAACGCTCTTCGAGTTCTTGTGGCATCTTAGGAGGTTTGACCCCACTCAATATGTTTGTGATGTACGGTACATGCTCATAATATTTATTCATCTTGAGCTTCTTAAGAAGACTTCGTACTCGCGCGTGTGTGATTTCCTCGAGTGCCTTGATTTTAAGTTTTTTCAATTCATTTCTCAACTGATCCATCACTTCTTGTGGTATATTCGTCGTTTCTTGTGCTTGAAACTGTGATAACCACTCATTGAAATGATTTTCCCTTTTATACGAATAGTTCACAATTTTCTCAGATGTCTCTTGTTCTTCTCTATAAGTCAATTCTTCGCTTATGAGACAGGCCAGTACCGCTCCACACCCATCACACACGAGTTCACTCGTATCTGCGAAGTGAAACACGTTACTTTCACTACAGCTGGGGCATTCATCCCTCTTCTTCGCGAGTTTCTTGTCCACGTTTAGATTTTCAACATCAGCTAAGTATTCGTTGAATATGTCCTTTCGCTTAAGACCGGATGTCACTTTACAGTTAAAGACGTTATCTGTACTCACTTCACTGTCTATATCTTCTGTATGTTGACGCATATAAGGCATGCATTTGATGATATAATCAGACATGTCTTGTTCGTACACGGAACGATTCGATGGATCTTCATGAATCGACTCTTTCCATGCGTCTAACTTGTTGTTATATCTACTCAAAAAATTTCCTTCCATATAATTAGTTTAAATGCTACGCAATCTTTTAACCAGCGTAATATTATGGGTTTACGATACATATAAAAATTTTGTATCTATCCCAAACCACAAAATAGAATGCGTGACCATGGAATATGTTACCGGTACAGATAAGATATACTCAGCCGATGGACCATTTTGGAAGAATGAAATGACTAAGTGGAATGAATTCTTCAATGAGCATTACGCCGAATTCAATGACCTAAATTACACAGCAGAGGAAACACCATCAAATGTGAAAAAGGCTATCATTAGAATCAAATACTGGTACAATGATAAATTGTACAAGTATTTAACTTATAATACGAAACACGAATGGCCACCCGCGCAAGAAAACCACGTGGTATTTAATATGCCTTTAGTGTCGGCTTATCTCATGGATGCAGATGATAAACCGGTAAAAGACATACTAGGAAAAATTAGGCGCTATGCGGGACCAAGAGGAGATTTCCATCGAGAAGAAGTAAAGATAAGTGATATGTTATATTACGATGTTGATACACTAAGAACTATGTATCCTACCATAAAACTCAAAAACGTTTTAGGTAAAGTGAAATCCGTGAGTACAGTCGATGATTACGTTACTGATCTATTTGTTCTTTAGTCGCGAGATAAAATTTGAGATCACCCAAATTTGCGACGTTGTATTTAAGAATTAAGAACCTATTTAATTCCTCTTGCATGATTTGCACATTTGAGCACATACTCGTAGCCTTCGTAAAAATATTCATGTATCGAAGAGAATACATACCCGATATAGGGGGGCTCTCTTCCGTACATTGAATCTCCGTTTTCTGGTTTGCAAAATCGCCATCGCAGTTAAGTCTAAATAAATGACCATCTCGCGTGATTTCAATGTCATTTCCTATGTTGTACATATCTCTGCAAATTCTCTGAAAGTCAACCGATGGCATGGGCGTCACCGTCGTCATGTTCATTTCAGGAACTTCAATTTGATTTTCATTAATGTCGAGAAGTTTGAGAGCAAATTTAGTACAAGTCTTTTTTGTGTCGTTGTGTATCTCAATATTCATAAATTCTCGTGAATCAATTGACATGATTAGTACGTCATTGTTTGTGATCGACTTGAGAAGCTTGAACGTATTCGTGACATTTATACCGGCCACTATGTCATTGTCACATGTATATTCTTCGAAATTGTCTGAAGACAAATACATATCTACGAGTGATGTTCGAGCCGTGTCTAATGTAGTGATATATATACCATCTGACTTGAAGTAGATGTTAACATCATTAAGTATGTCCTTGAGTACCTCGAAAGTGGATTTGATGGCACTCGCCTGTATGGTCGTGAGTTTCATCATACTTGAACCTGTTTGATAGATGCATTATTTCTTTATATTGTTGTTGTACGACTGACTGACGTCACGGTTGATCTTTTCTTCGAGTTCAGGTGTCATCGGTGGTTGGAGTGTTCGGCCATAATCATCGAGCCCGAATATGTCTGAGTTAGATTCGCCATCGAGGGTTGTCATGGAACACACACCAAAGCCACACGTTCCTATGTCTTGGTTTGGTAGCAAAGATTCCAACCAATTTTTGATTTCATTCCCAACGAGAAATTTACCATTCTTCGTGAGCATGGTTGGTACACGGGTAATTTTGTGTGCGTACTGTGGTGGAATACCTTTCACATTGACGTTATGATAACTCACGAGCTGTGCGAGTTGTGGTTGTCGCTTGATGTAGTCAATCAGGTCTATACTGTGGCTGCACCTTGGGCTGTATATCAACAAGGACATTTAAAATACACACGCAAAAATTTGTCTCTAAAAGGGCGCAGTTTATATAATATTCTCAATACGTAATACAATGAAAATACCCATCAGGTCAAACGGCAAGCTTACTGAACATGGATACCATGATGTCCGCGACAAAACTGAACTCGCTCGACACCGTGCACTTGGAAAAGTCATAAAGTGCTACCAAGGCTTTTGCGTCAAAGACATCTTTTGGTTTCTTGACGGTTTTAATCCGTGATTCGATCGCATATTCTAAACACTCGAGTGTGTCTTCTTCGCTCATGATATG
>Ga0075462_10000279_pt1 | contig 15122 bp, 29 predicted proteins | sample DEB08_DNA_4_FD_71487 | JGI IMG/M metagenome (GOLD analysis project Ga0075462, IMG submission 71487) | Aqueous microbial communities from the Delaware River and Bay under freshwater to marine salinity gradient to study organic matter... | ecosystem: Environmental > Aquatic > Marine > Coastal ...
AGGCGTTCCGTCTTGACCAGTTCTTCCGTCTGAATGACGGAAAGTAATGCGGCGAGGATGAATAGTGATTTCAATGGCAGTTTGCATAGAGAGAATATACTCTATTTTTCTTTTTAGGGCAAGTCTTTTTTATTTTAATTGTGCGTTGTAACTCTTTAAGAATCAAGGAGTTACGAAGGTGCGGGGGCCGCGCCGCCGTAAGTCGTTGAGGGTCAACGACTTACGAGGCTTTAATTCTAGAATAGACTTCTGCCTAGCGTCTCCTCGATTTTAATTCGCCTTTGTGATTCTGTTAGTCCGTCCCACTCTTTAAGCATACCAGCTTTTTTGTCGTCCTCCTTCATCCAGTTGGCTATCTTGTTTTCTACATCACTAACAGTAACACCAAAAAAGGACGCTTCCGTTTCTATGCACTTGTCTGCATAGATTACATTCCACGCCGCGTAGTTAACCTTTTTATTTTCTTTCATTATTTACCGCCTTGCATTTGAGATAAGAAAAAGAGCGAGCATCCAACTATAATTAATCCAAGTGTATAATCCATTACGCGCTGATAACAAAACCCGTTTCGTCCTTCTTTGCAAGCCCTTTTTCCACCAACCCAACGATTACGTTTTTGGGATCGAGAAAGCGAAGGTCGGTGTCGTCTCCGTCTACTACCTTTTTGCCTTTCCAGATTTTTGGCAGTGAGTCGCGGAAAACAACCGCTAAATTTCCACCACTTGCGATTATAGAATCACAAAGTGACTCGTTATCCTCTTTGCGGGAGAATGTAAGATGGTAGTTGCTAGGCAATTCACCAGCGAGAAATTCTGACATTCTTACAGGGTCTGGCGTATAATCATAGAATTGAAAGTCTGGAAATGCTTGCATGATTGTTTTGCCGTTGTTTTTGATTTTGTGAAAAGGCAAGTCACTTGTCAGATTCAAACGAAAGCAGGGAGTCATTGATTTGCGAATCGCGCTTTTTATCGAAGAAGCCGTTTCTTTCCAGAGTTGATCTAAAAAGCCTTGCCGATCTTTGAAAAAGAAAAGAGTTTTATTTACTCTTGCTTCTTGCACGTTTGGCATGATACCAAGACCAGACGTATCTAAACACGCCGTTTTGCATCCTTCAGATGCGTTTTGGCATACGTTATAGCCTGACTTGTCTGCGGGAGATAGGTGCATGCCATAGGTGATATACCCTAGCTTCTCGCCTTTCTTTGTTTTTGAGTTGCCGTTATTCAGTAATTTCATCGGAAGCAATTATAATGCACTTTTTATATATTGTCAAGAGCCTGTTCTGTTATTTTATAGCAAGCTAAAAATACTTTTCTACAAATTCCTTGGCGGCAACAAGGCCTAGATACATGCCATCCAATCGGTCATATTTAACATCTTGGCCGACATCTTCACAGATGGCATTAACCCAACCTTGCTTTTTCGCCTCAACGCGGAGAGCGCGAATGGCAGGAATTTTTCCCCTTTCCTTATAAATGGGGGCGCAGAATTTACGCGCTAACTCCACAGGCTCTTCTTCAAAAGTTGAAAGCCTATTGTGAACAACTTCAACCGCGAAATCGAGAAAGATTAGATCAGATTCAATAAGTGTTTTGATTTCTTTTTTCGTAAGCATAGATATAGTTTACCATATTATTTGCTTTCTTCAACTGCTTTTTCTTATTTTATATGGCGCGATTGCGTTATGTGTTTTGCTCTGTAAGTCGTTGAACCTCAACGAGTTACGGCGGCGCGGGGGCGGCTCCGTCGTAACTCGTTGATACTCAAGGAGTTACGAGCCGTCTAACATGGGCATAAAAAGGGGCATCGGACCTAACCGACGCCCCTTTTTTTGTGGTTATGTTATGCAGTAGGCCTTTCTTCCATCGTCCAGAGGCTGAACGGTCCTTCTGGGAATGTCGCTTTGAATTCCTCTTCTGCTCCGTCTTCTTGATCTTCAAGAAGCTCACCAGCGACAGGCGAGAAACCGACTTGACCATCGAAAAGACTTTGAAGATTCATTGTCCTTTGTGGTAGCTTGGAAATGTCCGAACCTTTGAGGCTTTGCGTTACGGCATTGTAAAGTCCCCATAGATTTTCGCTTTGTCCAAACTCTTCGATCAGTTCAGCTTCCTTTACTGCGAACGCTTGTGCGTATGCCTCCTCATCGAATGAATCAATGAAACCGTTTTCCGTTTCTGAAGTGGTGAGAAACAAGTCTCTGTCCACAATTTGCTTTGCAGCCGCTTCTGGATTCCTCCAAAGGGAAACAACGTCGTAAAGTTTTTGCTTGGGCAAAGAGGCTTGATCGACAAGGTGAACAGCAAGCTCAGAAGCCTGTGCTTCTGTCAATTCAAACGACTTGTAAAGGTCGATGCGTTGCGACATCTCAGACCAGCGAGTCGTGATCCGAGAAATTGCAGTTGCGATAGTATTAGGAAGGTCCCGCTTGATGTTCGTTGTGTGGCGACGAGCGAGTTTCTCCTCTGAAGAGAAGTCGAGATTTTCGCAAACCATCATTTGATTGCCAATGCAGATCGCAGCGGCGAACCCTTTATCATTTGAGTTCCGCAAGCCAAGAACTACGCGGCGTTCTTCGCCAGCTAAATCCTTACGAGTAAGGGCGAAACCTCCGAAGTAACGCAACCAGACGGAAGGATTTTCCTTGTCTTGACGCGCCAAAACATGGTCCTCCTCTTCGATGTTGAAACCAGCAGAAACCAGAGCCTTTACAGTCTCTTCGATCAGCATAATGTGAGGGATTGGAACGTGACGGCCTTTTCCTTCTGGAGTTCCAGAAAGGGCAACCTCTTCGCGTGTGACGTGATTAGATCCGAGAATAAGTGACATATTTTTATTATTGTTGTTTTGAGTTAGTGTCTTATGACAAGGATACTTTACACCAGCATCACCAGATAATCAACACTTTTCTTTTCTCTTAATTTTACGCGATTGCGTGTTTAGAGTTGGCGCGTTACCTGCTAACGTTAATCGTCGTAAGTCGTTGACTATCAACGACTTACGACGGCGCGGGGGCGCGAGGCTCGTAACTCGTTGGTTATCAACGAGTTACGAGTCTTGAAAGACAAGGCCCAGTATTACACTGCATCAAACAGCTTTGCGCCCTGAGCCAAGGCGCGATGAAATTATTGGCTTCTAACCTGACCCGCTTATGCCAACGCGGGATTCTGATTTACGCATTAACTCCATCAACTACTCTGAAATTGAAGATGCGAGACCCTTTGAAGGATCTTACTCCTCCTCCGTTACCAAGACCATTAGAGTAACAATAGAAAATCCAATTATCATTTGCGTCTGGCTTTAGAGAATCGAGCCTCACAAGCCTAGAAGAATATTTTCCTTTACGGTCTACATAGTCAAACTTAGCGTAAGTTTCACGATCATTGACTACATTGGTTACAATTTTCGCTTTGGTTTTAGTGGTTAGTTTTTTCATTTTCGATTTTCCCTTTCGGTATTTTACCTTTCGGTTTTCTCTTTTTTTATGTTTGGCCGTTTTATTTTGTTTAATGTTGGCAGTTACGGCTAGAACTTTCAACAAGAGTAATATAAACGATGATCGAGGTTAAGTCAAGACAAAGATGCAATAAAACCCTCTTTTATTTTGGCATGACCACGATAAGTCGCGGATTCGTTGAATCTTTTTTGATAACGAATTACCTGTTCGCGATTCAATTCCTTCCATCCGTAATGTCCGCAAATGTAATAGACTCCATCAGGGAAAAGAATAAGATCACCAACCGAAAAAGACCTTACGCCTAGATTCTCTCTAACAGGGGAAGAAGGATTATTAAGTGCGTCGAATACCATTTCAGCGAACTTTTCTTTTTCTGTTTCGTCTTTACAAGGAATATTAAAATCAAAAGCGATAGAATTGATTCCGACGTAGATGATGGTAGCTCTCATATATTTTGTTAAATCGTATAAATGGGGATTTATCTCTCAACGTATATAATATTACCACACTATTATGCAATGCGCAAACTCTTTTTGTGTGTTTAATATGGCGGAATCGCGCCATGAGATTTACTTCGTAAGTCGCTGATACTAAACGAGTTACGAGCGCGGGGCGGGGCGAAGCTCGTAACTCGTTGACTGTTAACGAGTTACGTTAAAAATCCAATCCCGATTCAATCCTATCGCAACAAGCGTTGCATTTATCGTAATGAGGTTGAATCATTACGGATTCGCCGCAGATAGAACAGATTTTACGAACGTTAGTGCGCTGCACTTCCTCGTAAAATTCCTGCATCTCAGGGTCATCCATATCGTGCCAATGTCCAAAGTTGTCGTCGTAGTGCATATTAATTGAAATTAAATTCTTCGTTGTGTCTACAATCCTAGTTAATGTGCATGGCTGGAGCAGTTATCACTGGCTTATTGGTTTCACAATCAATATATAGCCTAGCATATTTCGAAGACTCTACTCTTTCAATTCCCATAAAAGGACACATAAAAGAATCACTTTTGTAAGGATTGTAAGTAATTCTCCTTGGGCGAAAACCGTTAGCCAAACCATTGAAACAAAATCCCTCAAGGAAAGCGTGGACGTTCTTTCTTTTCTCCCTCAAAACTCTCTGCCTTCCCGCTTCTGAAACTTTAAATTTAACTTTTTTTAATTCTATTTCACGAACGTGAGCGACTACAACCCAATTATTTCTTTCGTTCTTTTGGGTGACAGAAAAAAGCCGCTTGTGCAGATTAAAGTAAACGCGGCAAGGCTTCTTGTCGTCAATCATTTCCATCATATCACCCATGTCCATGTCTTTCATTTTACTTTTCCTCCATTTCTAAGGATTGAATCTTACTTCATTTTTACAGGTTCTGCAATATCTTTTCTGTCCCTTTCTTATTTGATTATGCAGTCTAGTCGAAAGCTGATGAGAGCGGCATCCGCAAGTGTAATTCCATTTTTTTTGAACTCTTGCCTTTGGAAGGCCCAGTGAGTGGCATCTTTCCGGTTCCACTCCAAAGCTCATCATTACCTTTTTCCAGTAAACACCATGAGGAGGATTGGATTTTCTATTTTTGGGCCAATTACAATTTGAATATTGAACAAGATGAGCCACCTCATGAGGGACTGTTTCATTTAAAAGGTGCTCCCATCCACCAGCTACTTTCAAAGCTGTCATATTAAAACGAAGTGTATTCGTTGCAGCGTTGGCTGTTCCTGCCGTAGTCCCTTTCAAATTAAATTTGATGATTGGATCAAGATGGACTCCATAGAGTTCATTTGCTTTGTCGCAGTATCTCTTAACCTGATCAATAATTTGTTGCTCTTGCGTAGTTATCATGATTAGAGAATATAGCATAAAAAGACTTATTATTCAATATCATATTTGTTCCAAATGATACGCAATCGCGTAACTTCTAAGTCGTTGAGTTAGAAGGAGTTACGACGATGCGGGGGCGCGGCTTCGTAACTCCTTGATAGTCAAAGAGTTATATAAATTATGCTAGGATAATTTCTAGAGTTTGTGCTGGAAAAAGCGTTGTGATATAATCAATCATATCTGCCCTTTCCCCACCGTTTGGAGTTGGTTGTGTTCCGCTCCTTCCATCTGAATGAAGGAAAGAAAGAAACGTCTCATGTAGTGTTATTGCTAAATGCGTATCCATAATTTATTTATCCAGCATAAATTTAGCCCAATCTGGTAGTTGACCGCATGAATCTACGTCTTCGCTTGAAACAAGTTCCGCCCTTTCAAGGGCCGCTAACAGACTTTCTGCACAAACTGAAAAGACTTCGATCTGATCATAAACTGAAATCCATTTTACTCTATAGTGGTCTAAGTAGAGCCTCTCTATAGAAACTGCATTTTTTGAGGCCCAATCTAAAAGCCTTAGTTTTTCATCTGGGTCTCTCAAAATGTCCTTTTTGTTAATTTGTCGGTATTCGGCAAGAGTGATATACGCTACACTTCAACCCAAGTCAAGCGTTTTTCGTAACTTTTTCCGTCTATTTTAATTGATTGGACATTGTCGGGTAGAATTGAAAAGTCAAAATCTATTTTTTCCATCGGGAAAACTATATTCGCTTTTTCTCCCACCTCCCCGCAGTTGATGATTGCGTTTCCGCAAACCTTAGAGTTTCCGTGAACCTTAGCGTTTCCGTGAACCTTAGCGTCTCCGTAAACCTCAGCGTCTTCGTAAACCACAGCGTTTCCGCGAACCTTAGCGTCTCCGTAAACCTTAGCGTTTCCGCAAACCACAGCGTATTCGCAAACCTCAGCGGCTGCGCAAACCTCAGCGTGTCCGTAAACCCTAGCGTCTTCGCAAACCTCAGCGTCTTCGTAAACCACAGCGTTTCCGTAAACCCTAGCGCGTCCGTGAACCACAGCGTTTCCGCAAACCACAGCGTGTCCGTGAACCACAGCGGCTCCGCAAACCACAGCGTCTTCGCGAACCTCAGCGTCTTCGCTAACCTCAGCCCCATCATAAATCCAGCAGTTGCCATCGTGAGAGAGTTGCATGTCGCTTTCAACCAATCCTCCAATATCTCCCGCCTTAACATTTCCAAAATCACGGAGTGCGCGGATTCGGAATAATTCGCAGTCTCCTGTTTCCAAAAGTTCGTATTTTCTGTCCATAACAAGTTTCTTATTTTTGATTAGTTCCAGTCTAATTGTGATTTTGTTGCTTTATATTCTCCACCGTGTTGGTCGAAGCATGTATAAAAACCATTTTTGAAATCTTCAACCCTAACCCATCTCGCACCGTCTAAAGTGGCAGTTTTATGGAAAGAAGCATACCTCTCATAAGCCTCATTAAATTTATCTGCGGACTTTTTCAATTCTTTATCGTTTTTGGATAGTCCAATTTCTTCAATGATATCTTGTAATTCTTTCTTTAAGAACCTCTTTTTATTATCCATGCCCTAATATACCACATAAATTCTTATATTGCAACGCTTTTTCTTAAAGAAAATAGTATTTTATATGGCACAATCGCGTATAGCGTAAGTCCTTGAGCATCAAGCACTTACGACGGCGCGGGGGCGGCTGCGTCGTAACTACTTGAGCATCAACGAGTTGCTAATTATCTGTAGTTTGCTTTTATTTCAGAATCAATAGCTATTCCTTCTTTTTCCATTCTAGCCAAGCAAAGAAGAACATCTAATTCTCTACTAGAAAACCAGTGTTCAGGAATGGGAAGTTTATCGTTGAAAATTGTTTTTAGGATAGAACTGTGGATATTCCACCGTTTCCCGTCCTTCCATGTGATTAGTATGGAATCACTCATTTTCTTGCTCTTTAATTTCTGCCGCCAATGCTCGACGAAGCCGTTTATTCGATAGCTTTTGATTTTTCTTTACAGTATTAAATGGAGTGCAGCAAGGACACTTAATTCCACCACATCCGAAATTGGTAATCTTTTTGGGATGCATGTTTATATATTACATTAAAACTTTAAGAGTGGCAACAAAACAACTGAATTAAATTGCCCATTTCCATTCTTTGAAAATCACAAACGGAAAGAGACTCAGCAATCCTTTCTGCCGTATCTTCCATTCCAGCACCTTCCGTAAAGGAAACTACGAAATCACAATCGTCACAATGGCCGTGCTGGTCTGCATCAAACTCTTCTACAATTACTCTTGTCATATATTTTACCTATCTTTTTTTTTATATCCTCTCAGATGCACACGGGAATCTTTTACCCGTCCATAGGAGTCACCCTAAGTTAACACAATCACATTTCTCGACTAACTGAAACTTCACTTGTGCGGCGTGTTCATCGCGAGCGTTACCCGCGACACAATGCATCTGAGAAGATACAACTTTACCAATCCTTTCGACGACAAGCTTTCTTGTCTATCTTTTTCTTTTTATCTGGAATTACTTTTGTCCCGCGACCGAGGACAAATTCTGCCCCTCTTTTTCGGCCCCAAGCTTTCAAGTTTCTCTTTTCCTTCATGTTTTAATATACACTCTTTTAATTAAACTGCAAGGCCTAATTCTTCCAATCCCTCTTTTATTTTTCTTTTGATAAAGTTTTCTTCAACATCAGGATTGCGGCGAGCAATGTCCCATGCCTCAGTGTCAATAAAGTGAACTATAGACTCAACTGGAGCCTCAAGACTCTCTACAATATCATTAAGGTTCTCAACTACAGAGTCAATTTCAATTTTAAGGTCATTGTGCATGTGTATAGTATACCACACATTTTCTTTTCTTCAATAGCTTTATTGCTGTTTTCTATAACGCAATCGCGTATAGCGTAAGTAGCTGATAGTCAAGGAGTTACGACGGCGGGGCGGGGCCGCGCCCGTAACTCGTTGAGTCTTAATTAGTTACGGAAGTTCTGGCTAGTATCCCGCCCATGCACGTAGGTTATCAAAGGACGAGAACTCAATCCAAGCCCCACGACTCACGCCATAAGATTCTGCTGGGTCGCTGTTTATGATGAATAGCTTCCCATCCTTTAGGAAAGCTTCACGGCCCCAATCGTGAGCTTGCGCCCATTTTTTGTGTCTATCATTCATATTCAAAGTAATGCGGGTTACGCGCCCATCACGGCGCGGCCAAATTCGATTTCCTCGTTCTCATCGGCCATTTCCTCCCAACGGGCGTCTTCGTCCTCGCGGAAGCGCGGATCGAGAGCGTCAAGACGGTCGATAAAATCGTTGAGTTCAGCTTGGAATTGAATGATTTCTTGCTCGTTCATGTTCATAATTTACCACAGATTTCTTTTCGTTCAACTGCTTTTGTGTTGTTTCGTATGGCGCGATTACGTATGGCCTAAGTCGTTAAGTGTCAACGAGTTACGACGGCGGGGCGGCGCGGCGGCTGTAACTCGTTGAGGTTCAACGAGTTGCAAGGGATTTTTAACAATGCCATCTTTCAAGCGCGAGACGCACAAGATAGTTTCTGTCTTTGCTAGTGTGGAACGCCACCATGCAGCACTCAATATCTTCACGGTTGAAGATTTTAAGCTGCCAGTAACTGTTCGCCCCCGCCTCGCGGAAGGTGATTGTTTTGTAGTATTGACTCATGCTCATAATTTACCACACATTTCTTTTTGTTCAACTACTTTTCTCGTATTTTATATGGCGCGATTGCGTATAGCATAACTCGTTGGTTTTCAACGAGTTACGGCGGCGGGGCGGGGCCACCCTCGTAACTCGTTGACGCTTAGGCAGTTACTGCTCTTTCCACTCTTCGAATGGCGGAAGGGGCTTTTGTGATTCCCTCCACTTTTCCCAATCCTTTTCGTTCCACTTCGTGGTGGGAACAGGAGGCGTCCTAAATCCAGCGTTCCATTTGCGGATCGCTTGGATTTTATTATATTCTTCTAGTGTCTTTTCCATATTAAAGATATTCACAACCTCCACCGTAGTCCTCATCAGTTCCCCATCCGGCACTTGCAAGTGCATCGCCATCCGCCCACTCGTTAGGTTCACACGGCTCATAATCATCATCCTGACCATCGACCTCCGCAATGGGAGCTTCGTAGCCGTTCCCATACTGGTCAGTGACCCAGTAAAACCCCTTGTCGGGATCAAGGTTGTCGATGATGCAAAGCTCACCCATCCACTCAATAGAATCCCCAATCGAATAAATCATAATTAGTATTCTCCGTAAACTTCTCCATTTTCTTCCCAAACATGAACTACATGCCCACATTTACAAGTAAATTCTAACATAGGCCACCCATCAACTTTTTTAGCGATCCAGCTAACAGGGGTCAAATTAAGGTAATTATAAACATAATCATATCCCGCCTCATAGTCTGGAAGAATTGCTTTTCCCTTTTCCATATTTGTAATTTACCACAAATTTACTTTTGTTCAACTTCTTTTGCGTATTTTACACGGCGCAATCGCGTATAGCGCAACTCGTTGATACTCAAGGAGTTACGGCGGCGGGGCGGGGCGACCTTCGTAACTCGTTGGCACTTAGGGAGTTACAAAGACCTGTAAAGTTCAATCAATTTGTCATATATATCTCGATCACAAGGGAGACTTTTTTCTAACCTTATTTTAAGCCATTCTTTTAATTCTTTGTCCATGAATTGTAATTATTTTACTACCAGTTTGTTATAGGCGTCAAGAACTTAGCCTTCTTTTAGTGAGATAATCCAAGCAGTAAAAAGAAAAACCACTATTGCAAAAAAACTATATAAAGAAAGGAAATAGTTAGCGGGTTGGTTTAACCCTTCCGAAGCGGAACGTAAACAAAAGAAAGTAAATAACGAATAGGAAATAATAGCCCCAAATAGCGAAATAGTTTGTAACTTTTTCATTTATTTATTTTTACCTCCTCGAAACTCGAAAGGTCGAGTTTAGGAAATAGGGAATTTTCCGGCCCATAGTAAACTCTTTTTGGATCGTGCTTTGGCAATTCCAATTTCTTAGCAAGCTTTTTCTGTTCTTGAAAATTCGCAGACTTTACGTTGATTGGGAGAATTGGCTTGTATTCTCTTTTCTGCCTTGGAATACTGGCTAGGAGGAAAGAGGGAAGAATTATTAATAGTAGGATAATATATTTCATGTTACTTCGAATCATGGTTATAGTATTATTTTGATCTTGAAAGAAACCCGATCAAACAAGTTTGAAGGTTCCCTTTTTGCCTTCCACCTTTTGAAGCTTGTAAAGCTGACCGTCTGCCATCGCGTGGGTATAATTGCCGATACCTCTGCGAACAGAATTAATGGAGATGGTGGACCCTTTTTTGAATCCCCAACCTTTTCCGAGTGCGTATACTTTTGTTTGCATTTCTGAATATACCATCAAATGGTTTAAGTTGCAAGCTCTTTCGTGTTATTATCTTTCGATTTGTATCACGCAATCGCGCTATATGATTTGCGTTGTAAGTCGTTAGTAGTCAACGAGTTACGACGGCGGGGGGCGCGAGCCTCGTAACTCGTTGAGGCTTAGGCAGTTACGAAGCAAGTTCCTTTAGTATCTTCTGCTGGCTTTGATGATAAAGCGATCCCGCCTCTTTCATCGCTTGGCTTGCCCATCCGATAGGAGGCGTTTTGGCTCCTGCAACTGTCATTCTTTTGCGTAGAATCTTATGGGCCATTTTTGATATTTCTTTTTCGTTCTGCATTTCTGAATATACCACAGTTTTATCTAGTAAGCAAGTTTTTATTTTACTTTTATCCCCTTTTCTTTAAGGTCTTTTTCAACCTTAGACTTTGCGGAAAACCAAGCAGTTTGGCAACAGCTATACTTTGAGTGCCTAGCACGTTCGCGAACAAGATTATTAAATTCTTCTTGAGAGATCGTTTTCATGTTCATAATATACCACACTATTTTGTTTATCGCAAACTCTTTTTGCGTTGATTACATGGCGCAATCACGCCACCTCCTCTATCCATTCAATCATTACGCCGAATTCTTTGCCATCTTTATTAGATGCCCAGACGAAGGTTGATTCTATCTGCTCAACACAAAGCCAGCCGTATTGACTGCATAGAATCATAGAACCGATTGTGATTCGCTCCTCTTCGCGCAAAACCTCGTCTTGCTCGTTCATCTCTTGCTCGTTACTTGGGAATAGCTCGTTTGTCATGCCTGAATATACCACACTATTTTGTTTATCGCAAGAAAAGATTACGTTGATTACATGGCGCAATCGCGCCATGTGATTTGCGTCGTAAGTCGTTGATTGTTAACGAGTTACGGCGGCGCGGGGGCGGCTCCGTCGTAACTCGTTGAGGCTTAAACACTTACAAGTTTCTGCTTGAGTATCTCTTCGATGCGTTCCGCGAAAAAGCCACCGTAAACCATATCGTTTACGGCATAGTAAAACCTGACCCACGTATTCAAATCGGAATCGACGACGCGACCAGTTTCGTATAATTCTTGCAAGGTCAGACCAGCGTTTTTAGTTTGCAGAATTTCTTGCGCTGCCTCCGTTGCCTCTTCGTGATTTTGTATCTTCACACCTATACGTTCTCTTTTTGAGCTTGCTTCACCGCCTCCGTTGCCCATCCAACTTTCGGAGTGACAACTCCCTCTTTCTTCATGCGCTCGCGCAAGATGCGATGAGCGATTGCCTTAACTTCTTTGGAGAGTTCTTTTGTTTGCATGTCTGAATATACCACACTACAACGTAACAAGCAAATGATTTTTATGTGGTTGGCATGGCGCAATCACGCCATAAGCTTCTTGAGCTTCTTGCCAGCGTCGATTGACTTCTGAATCTCGATAGCCACAGCCATCGGATTCTGACGACGGTAAACGCCGCTGCGAAGCCAACCACCGTGACTCTTAACCGTTACATTGATGTCGGTTTTATCAATTGCGATCTCAACGGGAGATCCTTCATCAGATTTTGCAATCTGCTTTTGGAGCAACTCAACCAGTTGCTCTGCTTCTTTTTTATTTATCTTAACCATGTCCTAATATACCACGCTATTGCGCGATAAGCAAATTCTTTTTGTGTGGTTAGCATGGCGCAATCGCGCCATGTGATTTGCTTTGTAAGTCGTTGGTTTTCAACGAGTTACGACGGCGCGGGGGCGGCTCCGTCGTAACTCCTTGAGACTTAGGGAGTTACGAAGATTTTACTTCGACTCCCTTCTCTTTGAGTTCTCTTTCAACCTTAGATTTGGCCGAAAACCAAGCCGTTTGGCAACAGCTATACTTTGAGTTTCTGGCGCGTTCACGAACCAGATCATTGAATTGTTCTTCAGAGATTGTTTTCATGTTCATACTATACCATACTATTTTCTTTATCGCAAGGAATTATTTGTGTTGTCTTATGGCGCAATCGCGTGACCCTCTAGTAGAGGCTCTGATGCGCTGCCTCCAGAACGAGTTCTGGATTGTCAAGAGTCAGAGACTCAAGTTCTGCATCGCTCAACTCGCGACCATCGACCGTCTCCGCGTAAGAGAAGAACGCATCGCAGAAGTCAGGATAATCGCGCATATCTACTTCCTCGACTACCAGTGACTTGATGTTTATTTCTTTAATGTTCATGCCCTACTATACCACACTATAACCTGATAAGCGAACGATTTTTATATGGTTAGCATGGCGCAATCGCGCCATGTAATTTGCGTCGTAAGTCGTTGGTTGTTAAGGAGTTACGACGGCGCGGCGGCGGCTCCGTCGTAACTCGTTGAGGCTTAACGAGTTACGAAGGTATTTAATTATTAAGCGTCTGCCATGCCTTCTTCGGCAATATCCATCCAAAGCCAGTATGCAAACTTGTTCTTTTCATGTGGATTGTTACCTTCAAGACCTCCGGCTTTTGGAAGGTCGTATCCCATACCAGCGTCGTAACCAATATCGTATGCACCAGCAAAGTCTTTGTGGTCGCGAGCAAGCTTGTCGAACTTAGCAAAGGTTTTAAGGTCAAGCTGTTTCATGCTTTGATCAAAATCCTTTTCAGTTGCGCGAATCATCTTGGCTTCATCAAGCATCGCGTTCATAGCCTTTTCGTTAGTTGGAAACAGTTCGTTTGTCATGCCTGAATATACCACACTATAACCTGATAAGCGAACGATTTTTATAGCGTTAGCTATACGCAATCGCGTATGGGCTAAGTCGTTGGATATCAACGAGTTACGACGGCGGGGCGGCGCGAGCGTCGTAACTCGTTGAGGCTTAGGGAGTTACGAATCTTGCGTCGTAGTATATTATTAAACCGTTTCAAGGTGAGCATAGCCCACATTGTATACGTCCACGTAGAGCGTGTGATGCTCATCCTCTGCCTCAATCAAGGCATCCTGAAGCGCGTTCATCTTTTGAGTATGTGGAGAGAACGGGCTGCTCTCGCGCTTTGCGAGGTAAATCTTTTCAGCTAAAGCGTTGAACTGGTCTTGTGTAATCTCTTTCATGTGGTAACTATACTCTATTTTTTGTTTATTGCAAATTGTTTTTTGTTTTTTTATCCGTTGATCGCGAAGTGGGTGAAAAACGCTATGCCGATAAGAACGGCAGATGAGATGATGAATGGGATGACGATGAGTTCGATGATGTCTTTCATGTGCATACTATACCATAGTTTTTCGTTTATTGCAAGGAATTATTGCGTTGATTACATGGCGCGATTGCGTAGTGCTATAGCGAACAGCAACAGGGGCGGGGTTATTATAAATCTTGCATTGATTGTAATTATCACAAAACAGAGGGGGGGTGCATATCTCAATGAATAACCTAAAAATCACCAGAAATAAATAAACGCGGAGAACCCGCCCTTACAAGCAGGTATACCCCTTATTTAAAATAATCCAAAAAAGAAATGGCTTTATTTATTTAAAGCAATCCAAAAAAAATCGGGGGCGTTGTTTTTTTGCAAGGATATTCTTCTTTTTAATGTGTAATACCTTATATGCCGTTTCCGACTATACCAGACGCTTGGAGAACTTCTCCTAATAGAAATCACAGTATTGTATTTAATTATATATGGGATGAAGAAAATGAGTATTGGAGGGCAGAGCAAAAGGGCGAGGGCGGCTCTTATTCTGATTATATAAGTTCAAATTTTGATTCTTATATTCACAAGTTTGGTTCAAATCCAGTTATAGGCTCTAGTGTTTCTGACGAAAGCCCAACTACAGTTTGGGATGGAAATAATGATGATATTTATACATTTCCGCCAGATGTAGCAACAGGAGTTCAACTTTCTTCTTCTGAAAACGCGGACAACCAAGAATTAATTGTTCAAGGTTTAGATGAGAACTTTTATGAGCAATCTTGGACTGGTAATATAAACGGAACTGGCATTGTCGATATAGATGGGAGTTGGACTAGACTTTTTCGCGCCTTCAATAATGACTCTGTAGATTTATCTGGCGATGTAACTATACATCCAAGTGGCGACGATTCTATTGCTTATGCTAAGATTTTAAGCTCAAATAATCAAACCTTAATGGCTATTTATACTATTCCAGCAGATGCAACTGGCTATCTGATGAAATACCAAACAACGGCCAACAACCCAAGCAGTTCTTCTGAGATAGGCTATACTTTAAAATTAAAAACAAGAGAGTTTGGCAAAGTATTTAGAACAAAAGAAAAAGATTCAGTTGGAACTTCATATTCCCTAAGTAAAGAATTAAGCTTTCCTTCTCTTCTTCCCCCTAAGACCGATATAAAATTTGACATTGTTTCTGCAAATGGAAATAATGGCTCTGTAAATGTCGATTTTGATATTGCCC
>Ga0075462_10000287_pt1 | contig 14883 bp, 32 predicted proteins | sample DEB08_DNA_4_FD_71487 | JGI IMG/M metagenome (GOLD analysis project Ga0075462, IMG submission 71487) | Aqueous microbial communities from the Delaware River and Bay under freshwater to marine salinity gradient to study organic matter... | ecosystem: Environmental > Aquatic > Marine > Coastal ...
GAGCGTCAAAGGAGGAGTACGCTCAACCGAAACCCTTACTCCTCTTTTTTCATATATACACGATTTGAAACTGTCTGCAAGAAGGTGTTGTATTTTTGTCACAGTGTTTATCGGTATCATTTGATGACACTTCCATAGGACAGCGTGTCCATATGTTTTGGGCGAATTTAAGACAGCGTGTCGTGTTAGTAGGGACAGGGTGTCCTATAAATATATCAAGAATATATCAGTCTATATAGTCTTTATAGGACAGAGTGTCTTAAATACGGGAAATGTATTGCATCAAGAAAAAATAAGAAAAAATTTTTATGGGGGTATGGGGGTGTGTTTTTAGAAAGCAGGGGGGGGTCTGTGGTATAAGGGTCACGTTATTTGGATACTATACAAATATAACCTGCCCCCCGCGAAAATTTTCGGGGGGGTATTTTTGCAACACTATAAAAAATAATTCTATTCCGTATCTTTATCTATTGACTGGTGCATAAATGTCACGGGAACATTTGGGGAACATCAGTCCTCATCTACAGGCTCAGCGTCGATTACCTTGGCGCGATTTGAAGCCATCACCGCCTGCACATTGGCAAGCGCGTCCGCTATGGAATCGCTGGCTGTTACTTCTATGTTCAAATCAAGTGGCGTGTATTTGCTTATGATTGCCAGCATGGCTTCTGGCTTATCTTCGCATAATCTGTTGGCGATAATCTCTGCAAGTGACGTGCCACGCTTTTCAAGAATAGTCATGCTCTGTTCTATTTGTCTGACAACGTATCCACCAAGTTGTCTGCCATTGCTTCCCGTGCTGCCTTTTGGCCTTCCTAAAGGCTTGCCATTTTTAGAAACTTTGCCCATTTTCTTTAATCCTCAACACCTTTGATTTCATTGAATTTTTCCTTGCCTTTTTCATAGCATAAAAAAAGATTAAAAAAAGCATAAAAAAAACGACCTCCACAGAAGCCCCGTAAATGCCCTCGAAGCATACCCCGTGTATGATTGCACCTAAAAACGCAAAAACGCCCCTACGGGCAAATTTGACACCATAGCGTCGATTTGGGTATTTTCGACCATATCCGCGCCGCATAAGATAAGATAAAAAAGCACTTTTTATGTTTAAACGCTTGCAAACCCCTGCGCTATATGCTCAGATGACATTGCAGGCAATACCGCCAGCATTAAACGAAAAGGGAAACACAATGAAAAAGGCACATTTTGACTTGATAAACCACGCTATCGAAAAGGGTTTTTCAATAACGGTGGACTGGGGCGAAGACGATAACGAAGCCGTAAAGTCTAAAAACATAAGAGAGGTAAAAGAGGCGGCGGAGGCTTGCGACGATTGCCATCTTGTTTTCCATGACAATGAAAACAAAGCTCAAGGCTGGGCTTATATTGTCCTTGGAAATGATGGCGGCGACGAAGTGTCTGACTATTCGATGACGCCTTGGCTCGACGATTGGGCACATACGTTCTGGAAATAGACTAGACAATGAGCGGATGCGCTGGCATTGCTGGCGCATCTACTGATTGCCTAGCAATCAAAACCCGCAATGATGCGGCAAACGAAAAGGAAATTGAAAACATGACCAAAGAAAACTTTTATTGCAAATTCGACATTTACGCCGTGGACGACCAATCTAAGCCAGAAGATACTCGCCACGTTATGAGCGTCACCGCTTCCACTGAGGCTGATTGGCTAATGTGGGACAACGCGTGCAAGAAGACCGAAGGTCTGTTTATTGACAGCGACTATGCTGAATTGTCAGACTGGGCATGTGAAATGCACCGTCAACGCGATATAGCCAACGGCGTTCGGCAATTTCAATATTCAGAAGGGGTGTAATCGGCATAGCAATAATCTGACGCGCTGGCGTTGCTGGCGCGTCTAATGATTGCTAGGCAATAACGCCACAATCAAACACAGAAAAGGAAAAGACCATGCAAAATAAAGTATATGTGGGAACATACGCAAAATATAACGCGGGAAGCATTGCGGGGGCTTGGCTCAACATTGCGGACTATGAGGACAAGGACGCATTTTTTGAGGCTTGTCGCAAGCTACACAGCGACGAACAAGACCCTGAGATTATGTTTCAAGACTGGGAAGGCTTGGCAAGCGCGGCGGTTTCTGAATGTGATATTGAGGACGTGGCTTTTGAGCTTGCAAACCTAGACGAACACGAACTAGAAGCGGTCGAGGCTTTTATAGCGGTCACTGGGTGCGGACTGGAGGAATCCATAGAAACCGCGCTTGATGGTCACGGGTGCTATGATAGCCCGACTGAATGGGCTGAAAATGAGCTTGAGGCTTGCGGTGATGTGCCGTCTCACTTGTGGGGATATATTGACCTTGAAAGTTACGCGCGGGATAATCTGCCTTCAACTAGCGGTTATCATAACGGCACATTTTGGGTCTTTTGGAATTAACAGTCTGACAGGCTGGCCTATGGTTGGCCTGTCTAGCGGTTAATTATGACCGATTAGAAAGGGTAAAGATTATGAAAATGACTCAAAAACTATTTGAGCGCTTTGAGGAGGCAATAAATAGAACAGTTAGAGATTATGGCTCCGCACCAATATTAGCGCATCGGCAAAACGTCCCCTTTGCAGGTGACCAATTCAACGCCTTTTGCTGGTCTATTTATAAGGCGACGAATAAGCGTGAAGGATTCACGCTTGGCGATGCGGCCTATGACGAGGGCTTAAACGATAGCCATATGCTAACCGCTATTAAAAAGATTCTCGCAGATTATAAGGAGGCTTAAACCATGACCAGAACGGGAAAGATATTCGAAACAATCAAGGACATTGCCGCGCTTGCTTGCACGATTGCAATGATGGGGCTGATTTATGTCATATTCTAAGCAAACGCAGAGGCTGTATGTTATGCAGGAAGCGTTTACACACTTTCAAAAGACCGACACACGGCAGGGGCGGCGTATATTCGCGCTCACCCTGCACGGCACGATGAGAGAGCAAGGCGCGTTGCGGCTTGCGTGGTTAAACATTAAACAGATGATTGAACGACTAACAGAAGGGGAAAAATCATGACTGATAAAATTGTTGACACACTGGAAAACCTGATTGCACTGAATGAGGCGCAAGCACCGCTTGAAGATATTGACGCCGCAGTCATTGAGGCGCGGCGCGTGCTGGATGATTTCCTCAAAGATAGCGGCACGATGAATAAAGGGCATATTTGACGCACCTCCTGCGGTGATTATATTATTCATTTACCGCAAACGCAACAATCATCGCAAATTATGCGGTGAATATGGTGCGTATTTGCCGCAAAATGCGTAAAACCGAGGGGGCGGACTTCACGGCTTGCCCCTTTTTCGTGCCTACATCATACCCCAAATGCCGATTAAACGCCCATACAGGGGCGCTACAGAGGCGCGAGAGTTTTTTAGGTAGGTATGGTTAGGAAAGACAAGACACATAAAAAAACGGGCGTTTTGGCTTCGGTGCGTTTAAACGCTATGAGCAACACCCCGCGAAAGAATGTTGCGCAAACATACCAAACAAAGCAATAATCTTTCACACTAAATGCTTGACGGGGGTTTATGGGTGTGCTATACTGTAGGTATAAGAGTCGGAAAAGGCCATGTTGTTTGACATGATAAATAGAAAGGAAACCCAATGAGCAATCAGAGGAAAGCCAGCAAGTATATCCAAGAGGTATATGAGTGCGGCGAAGGGGAGTGGGTGTTTATCTTAAAACGCCCGTATCAGTTGCGCGGATACAACGCGGCTGATTTTTCTGAAATGGTCGACGACCACGGCGGCGACTATGACAGGATGTTCTCATATGCCTACGACCGCATATTGAGCAACGTAGAAGCCATTGACCCCAAGGTTTGGGACAACGGTGGCAGGGAAGTTTAACCAACAGGCGGGGGCGTGTAAACGTTCCCGCCGCCATTGAAAGGGAAAGAGATATGAGTGATACAAAGTATGTCGTCTGGTCTTATGAAAATTTTAATCCAGACAAAGACATTTATGAAGAGATTGTCGGGGAATTTGAAAACTTTGACGATGGTGTCTCAAAGCTGAAGGAGTTACACAAAAAGAATATAGTCGGAAGATTATACAGGCAGGATAAAGATTATTACGTTTGCGACGGATACACCCTTTATCATTGGGAGGAAAATAAGTGCGACATAGATTGTTATGGGATGCACTTTATAGATACTTCGTGTTTTGATAATGATGAGTGGGATGAGGAAGAGGTAATGAAATCGAGGCCATAACCACAGGCGGGGGCGAGAAATCGCCCCCGCTTTTTTTGTTTGCAATGCGAGCAGAACAGGTATACAAATTAGACATTCATCAACAGAGGAGTTTATCAGATGGAAAATTACGAAAATTATAAAGGCACGTTGGGCGATTGGATGCGCGACCAAAAGGTGAGTAGTTATCGCTTAGGCCAGCTATGCGGCGTCAAGCAATCGGTCGCTTACAGGTGGGCGACTGGCGAAACAATCCCCAGCCCGAAAAATATCGCGGTGATTACCCGTGTCACCGAAGGGCGTGTAAACGCTCTCGCATTTGTGCCAGAGCTTGAAGATGTCGAAGCTGAGTAGGAACAAGGGCGCAACATTCGAGCGCGAGCTTTGCAAGATTATTTTTGAAGAGCTTGGTGTGGAAGTTAGGCGCAATCTGAGCCAGTATCAAGAGAAGGATTTGGGCGACATAATGCTTGACCCCTTTATGATTGAGGCCAAGCGGTATGCGTCTGGTAACTGGTTTCAGAAGCCGTGGTGGGAGCAAGCAAAGACCGCCGCCGCAAAGCAGAACATGATACCCGTGTTGATTTGGAAATATGACCGCCAACCTATACGGGTGACGTTGCCCATGTATGCGGTCAATTCAGAATGGGCGACCGATAGCGGTCAGTATTCTTGGCCTGTCGATGGCAACGCGCTATTCCCGTTGACGTGTGAGTTGGAGGCAGGGATAGCAATTATGCGGGAGTGGCTGTTGTGAGTTATCGGGCAATGGATTTGGTTTATGATATGCAAGTCGCAGACCCTGTGGCAAAGTTTGTATTGCTGACCATTGCCAAGCACGCTGACGAGAGAATGCAGTGTTTCCCGTCGATGGATAGGCTGGCAAGCCTGACGGGTTTGTCACCGCGCACAGTGCAACGCAAGGTTACCGCATTGCGAAAAGATGGTTTTTTATCTGTATCTAATCGCAGTATTGGGGGAAAACGCACAAGCAATTATTATACAATATCGCGCCCTGTCTCCACAGGACAATCTGTCGTCGAGTTACGACAGCCTGTCCATTTAGCCCCGACAGAGTGTCCTGTTATAGCTGAGACAGCGTGTCCTACTAATATATCAGATAATATATCAACTAATATATCATCTGAAAAAAATGAAACCAAAAATTCTGAAGATGCCTCATCAGACAAATTCTGGTCGGGGTTTTTAAGCTAATCATTTTTGAAAGGGAAAAAGATGAGCGAACAAACAGTAATTAAAATTGACTACAATGGGCGCATGATTCTGATACGCGACAACTTTTGTCGTTCCTTGCAGACAGTGTTACGCCCACATACGCATCTACGCACAGAAGAGGCGGCGGGTGCATACATGAAAGAAATCAGCGAAGCAATCAATCAACGCTTGTCGAGCGAGATGGACACGCAAGAAATCTTTGTTGAACAGTTGCGTAAGATTTGGTCGATGTGTCTGTCAAAACATAAATCACAATTCTGGTTTGATATTGGCTCTGTAATCAAAGCAACCAGCATGGTCAATCAAGAGTGGACACGCCGCTTCGCAAAAGATACGCCTTTGAAGACCTACGGAAGTGAGCAGAGCGAGGAAGATAAGCGCAGGCAGAAGGGCGGCGACTGGACTCTGGATGGTGCGCTCAAGAACTTGCAGGAAACTGATGCGCTGATAGCGTCTGGCGAACTTAACCGCAATCTGGGCATTACCCTACGCAAGATACCTATCAAGGCGGCTGAACGCCTTGGCGCAGATATGAGCGCGTATCACGCGCCGCCGATGGTGCAGGCAATGCCGAAGCCAGAGCCGCCGATGCCAGCCCCTGCACCGCCAGTGAAGGCAGAGCCGAAGCCTGACTGGGATTTGATAGTGGCAGGCAGTCAGAAGCCTAAGTTTGAGGAGACGCACAAACCAATAGATTGTGATGTCAGCATTGAGGATGTGTTCAATCTTGCGAGTGACCCACTGGACTTTGATAAACTATAGAGGATAGAAGATGACACTAATCAAATGGAAGCAACGCGCCGCGCAAGTCAAGGATTACGAGAACCTAATCTTGAACGGATATACACCAACAGACATTGATTTTATCTATGACGTTATGGGGCGCAAATATGTGATAGGCGAATTAAAGCTGGTCGGTGCGCCGATGCCAGAAGGACAGCGCAGAATGTTGCAATATCTTGCAAGCAATCTGGTGGCGGCGGGGTGTGATGTGTGTGTGATGGTTGCGGAACACAACACGACCGCAGATGAGTTTATCGACGTAGGTCACGCCAAGATTGTCAAATGCACCACGATTATTGAGGGCGTTGCACATACAGATTTCTACATAGGGCAAGATGTTATTGATGCCTGCAATGACTTCCTTGAAATTAATTTTGATTGATATGTCAAAAAAACATTTGACGATGATTTGTTGCTGTGCATAATGGGGAAAGAAAGAGGAGCAAAGGGAATGACAAGGGAACTACCAAAACATTTGGCTGAAGCCAATCTGACTTATGTATCTCACAGTCAGTTGGAGAAGCCAGCCTGCTTGCGAATTTTTGAGTATCTATATCTCAAGGATGAGCGGCGCGACATTCCTGTCGGCGTTCCAGCCACTGCTGGCGGCGCGGCTCACGATGCAATTCAGTCAGTCATTTGCGATGGCATAGACATTGACGATGCAATCGCCACAGCGTGTAAACGTATCCAAGAACATCAGCCAATCAGTGAACTGGATGACCTGAAACGTATCCAGTATATCGAGGACGTTGAGAATATCACTCGCAATGGCGTTGAAGAGTTGTCGGAATTGGGCGGCCTAGTATTCACCGCAGAGGAGCGCATCAGCTTACAACATCCAAAGCTGGCGCAGGAAATTATGGGCTACGTTGACCTGACGGGCGAAGAAATACTGGTCGAGTTGAAAACTAAATGGAATCCGCTAGGGCAACCATTGAAGGATGGTTCGCGCAATTTCCGCAAAGTTAAACTGCCGACACGCCCTGACGCATCTCACATTCGCCAAGTATCTATCTACTGGGCGGCGACTGGCAAGATGCCGTATCTTGTCTACGTCACGACAGAGGGCGCGGTTACATTCTCACACGAGAACTGTGACCTGTTGACTGTCGAGTCACTGTCTCATCATTTTAACCAAATCCTGCACAACGCAGTCGTGTGGGAAAACCTGCTGACCATCAGCACCGACCCGCAGGTTTTGAAATACTGGTGCCAGCCGAACTGGGAAGATTTCAGATGGCGTTTCATGCCCGATGATTACCTACAGCAAGCAAAGGAGTTATTTAAGATATGACAGAGAAAAGAGAAACCATCTTAGGAGACACACAATGAAAGACCTACCATTCACTTGGAAAGACTACCTGCTTGAGCAGTTAGAGGAGAAGCACGTTGTTGAGAAGATTTGTGAGCTTGAGGCTGCATTTCAGAGAGAGGATGAAGACCCAGAATATAGCCTGTCTTATCTTGTGTTTTGCGGAGCAGGTGGCGCACTTGTTCTGCCAGCGGAGGAATCTACCGTAGACTCAATGTCCTCTTACAACAATCTAAGTCAGTTTACAGAAGTAAAGAACGCAGTGGACACAGATTACGCAACCATTCTTAAAGAAACAATTTTGGACATCAACGGAGGTTAATAATGGAAAATTTAGCAAAAGCATTGGCGAAGGCGCAGGCAGAATTTACGACTGTGCCGCAGAGTGGTTTCAACCCACACTTCAAAAACAAGTTCTCAACACTAGAGGACTGCATCAACATGACACGACCAATCTTGTCGAAGCATGGGCTGGCAATCTCACAGATGCCAAACACACTGGACGGACAGTATGTCCTGACAACCATTCTTATGCACGAGAGTGGGGAGTCGATTGTTTCCAATCAACCAGTGGTCAGCATGAAGCAAGACCCTCAGTCACTTGGTTCGGCGCTCAGTTATTGCCGCCGATATAGTCTGACTGGTGTTCTATCGCTCGCATCTGGCGACTTCGAGGATGATGGCAATGCGGCTACCGCACCCGCCAAACCAACACCAACCCCTAAGAAGGTTGAAAGCAATCAGAGCTTAGCGGAGCGTGTAAACGCTACACAACACGTTGGCGAACTGATGGCTCTTTACGAAGAAGTAAAGGGTAAACTTAGCGAGAGCGACACAGCGTTGTTCTCTGCTCGTAAAACAGAACTCACGAAAGGATAATTTGATATGAGTTATGATAACACAGGTAAAGTAAGTATGTGGTCAAATGAAAAGTATGTCGCTGGCGGCACACAACCACGCCTCAAAGGGACACTATACGCACACCGCGACTACAAAGCTGGTGAGCCTATCGACATCGCCCTATGGGACAACAACAGCGAAAACCCAAAAGCACCAGCGCTGACTGGCAAGGTTGAGGACAAGCGTGAGGCTCAAGCCGCACCAATGTCTGCGCCAGCAGCCGTGCTTAACGATTCAGTGCCGTTTTAAGGAGATAATAAGATGAGTGGAACAGCTTTCAAATGCGGTAAATGCGATGGGCAAGGCCGACTGCTCATCAATGTATCAAGTGACGGGGAGGGCAGTAGCTTCATCGAGAAGCACTGCCCGACCTGCGATGGGGAGAGAATGTTAACTAAAGCACAGCTAATGACAATGCCAGCAGACGTGACGCTGGAGGCAAATGACTTTTTACCAATGCCACTGACAGGCGCATTTCGCGTCTATGTTGATGGCTCAGTATATCAGCGCAAGATGACATCGCGTCAGCTATACAAGCTGGCACAGTATGCTTTGAACGTGGCGCTGGAAACAGAACAATATGAAAGGGAAAAAAATGAAGGTAACGATTGATATGAAGGTTGATGTGGACGACGAGCAATTTGATTATGTGGCAATGACGTCCATCGTTGACGCAGTGTGTGAAGTATTCAAGGTGCATAAGCGTGAGTTGATGGGCAAAAACCGCATGAGATATTTGACACGCGCACGATTTGCGGTCTGCTATCTTGGCTGGTTGTTCACCAAGCGCAGTCTGCCAAGCATCGGCAGGTTTATGGAGCGTGACCACACAACCATCATGCACGGACGCAATCGCGCCATTGAGCTTATGCGCGAAAAGAAGAACCCGATTGACGGAACACCACACTTCAAGGAACTTCTTGAGGCGTCAAAGCAACGTGCCTTTGAGATTGAACGTGAAAAGAAAAACGAATTAAGTGAGATTAAAAATGATGTGCTTATGGAAGTCCAAAACCAGATTGACAAGAAAGTTGATAGCATTAGAAAAACGGGCTATCTCAGCGGAGATGAAGTTGTCTTCTCTTGCCTCAATGCCGACAGATAGTGTAGGCTGGAGAAACTTCAAGACACGCAAGGCAAGGGAAGCTCTATTCGAGCATTTGTTAAATGAAAGGGAAGATAATGACAGAGAAAGAATGGAAAGACGAGGAAGCCGTTTTCGAGTGCTGGGAGTGCTGTGGAACTGGCGAAGTCGAAGTCGAAGTAATCGTAGGGGGTCGCTACGCAGGTTCAAATGACCCGTGGCAGGGCATCGACTCCAGTGTCGAGACTTGTGAGCGATGTGCTGGCGAAGGCACAATCGAATATATGGATTTAGCAAAGGGAGACGACCCATGGAAATTGAACCTCGCACACTAGCCTATCTACGCTCTGCACCAGAGCCAGAGTTTGCGGCAGAGATATGCGTCATGGATAAAGATGGCTACTACACAGTCATCTGCATGACAGACCAAGCACTAATCAATATGGCGGCTACAGCAACCAAGCTGATTGCAGAACGGCGCTTCTTCAAAGGGAAACTAGACAATGAACAAGATGGAACAAGCACTACAGAATGAAACGATTGCACTGTTGGAGTGTGCAGAGAAGATAGCTCAGATGAACGAGTCGCTGGAAGGACTTATGACCTCAATGCGCCCAGACATCGAAGCCAAGCTCACGGACAGTAGCTCTATTTTATCTCAGGTATTGCAGTCACTATACGACAGTAGGAATTAGCACCTTACCCCCGATGGGGTGCTATAGGGCTGGTCAGCGTCTCCCTTTTCCGCTGGTCAGCCCTTTTTCTTTGGCTGCTTGGAATACTGCTTTCCAGCTTTCAGGTCACGCCGCTTCTTAGCTGACGTTGCAAGATACTCAGCCGCAGACATCTTCTCTCTTGTGCGCTTTGGCAGATAACGCTCTCCAGTGGCCTTCTTACCCTGCACAGAGGGCTTTCCAGACTTGGTTCCCCACTCTTCCTTAGTCCACTTAGACAGGCTCTTCTGCGCCTTCCCTTTGCCGCCACGATAGCCACCACCAGCCTTCTTGTATTCAGCCGCCAGTAGCTGTGCCTTACGTGCAGACCACTGGCCTGCCTTGCCACCCTTGGAGCCAGCCATAATCTTTTTCTTTAGGCGTTCACGCAGTTTTGGTTTTGTATATCTACTCACTAATCAAGCCTTTTCGGTATCTCTTGCCATTGTATGTCAAGCACTCTTTGCGATTGACATATGGCGCATCAGCGCGGTAGCTGACATGAACCCAACCACTGTTAGGCTCATCTGGATTGTAGAACTCTAAGATGAGTTGGTCAAAATCTAAGTTGTCGCGTATCCAGCAAGCAAGCTCGTAGTTTGGAATTGTTCCAATCTCAAAGTCTACGGCCTGACCCTTGGCGTGTTGACTTGACACCTTACTGCCGATTGCCTTGCATAATTCCTTGCTTCTGTAGCCCGATGAAGGGGTGATACTACGGGCAAACTGTTTTCTACACGGCTCTAGGACGTGTAAACACAGCGCTTTTAGGGCGTTTATGTGCTTTTCTGTAGGTGTATTGTCGATGCCAAGACGTATTGCTGTCTGACTCTTTGTTAGCTCCTGCAAGGAAAAGTTAGGCGACAAGTAGCCTTCGGGTATTACAGGAGCGTCTACTTTTTTAGCTGTGTTATCGACTTGATGCCAAAGCTCGCGGCAATACTTGCCAAGATTCCGTATTGTAGCCATTCTGGTGCTGTCCTTAGAAAATCAAAACCAGCCTGCATATAAGGCTGTAGCGGTGGAACGAAAGAAGCAATAATCAGAGCGATGAAGCAGATTGTCCACGCCTCATCTTTCCAACTATTGTCAGACGCAGACATAGCGGAAGCCTCCCAGTCTGAATCACGCTCGACGCGCTTGACTGTGGCCTCGACTTTAGCCACCTCCAGCTTGGCCTTTGCCTCTGCCTTCTTCTGCTTGCCCTCAATCCAAGTGCCAGCAATGTTGGCGATTGGTGCAATCAAACTACCCCACATGATAGTCTCCGTTTATCTATTTGACTCAGCGCCTCGTCAAGTTGTGCCTGCTCATCTACCTCAAGCAGCTTGTCAAGAGAGATATTATAGCGCACAACATCGTGATTGAAAACTGGCTTAAAGTAACATCTGCGCGTGTCCAGTGCCACGAGGCAGAGCAGGTCTACAGAATCAGGGTCAAGTTTGGTTTTAGCGCCAGAGCCACGAGCCGTGTTCCAAGAGTAGCGCCTAGCCAGCCGAGAGGGGCGGCGTGGGTCTGCGTTACACTTACTTGTAGTCTTTACCTCAACCCTGTAGTGCGTGTCATCGTTGCGTAACAGAAGCATATCAAATGAGGCTTGCTGACAGAGGACTGTGCGGTAGCCAAGAGCCTCAATTATGCCAGATGCCATAAGCTCTCCAGCCCTGCCGATGTGGATTTCGCTTTTCTTATTAAGCTCAGTCGTCACAACTCTTCCCTTTAGCCACAGCACTGCATCAAAAGATAAGGTGATTACTTATTTTTGTATTTGTCAATCAGTGCTTTAACGGTTTCTGTTTCATATATTCTCAAAATGACCCACGCAAGAGAAGCAACCGCAGTGACCTCTGGAATCCAACTCATATAAGCCCCCATGGTCACGCCACCAGCCCCTAAATCTATTGTTTGTTTCATTTCTTCGTTCATTTCTTCTGGTTCCTAGTGACCCCGATAACCCACTGTATCAGGTTTTTATTTTTTTTCTATGGTTTTGTCGGCCAAGACACAGCAAACGGAAATCCTTGTTGCTGTGGTATATCACGCAACGACTGCCGATAGGCTGCCATTTCGCTTGACATAACTACATCTGACAAAGCCATCCAATCTGTTTCCGACAGCAGGTTGTCGCGCTCAGACCTTACGGCATTTCGGGCGTCTTCCTCTGAAAGATTTACCGCCACATAGTCAACCTGCCACACGCCATCGCGAGGCGCAGGGGTGCCAGCAGTCAATGTCTGTACAAGGTGGTCGAAGTCTGGCTTGTTTTCAGTTACAGCATAGACACCATAACTCTCTAAAATTTCACTTGTTAGAGACTTAGGAAAAGAAGTATTAGGATTTTCCTTGCGAAGCTCCCACGTTGAGTAGGGGAACTTGCTAACAGCACCATCTATAGTCTTTACATACATCATATTGTAATGCTCCATTTTTCAGATAAATAGGTTTCAACTTCATCAATTTCAGTTGACGACAACCTTCTTTCGTAGGCAATAATCTCTCCGATATTCCCGTTGAAGGGCGTGTGATTATTGGGCGTTAAGCCTCGGCGTCCAACATAGGAACCGACATTACCAGAGTGGCTGGAGTAATTATAGGGGCTATTCATGGCATACTGAGTCCCGTTTTCGCGGAGAAAGTTTACCAAATCACCAGTAATAATCGCGTCATTCCCTGCCGCGATACGGGTGTAGCTATCACCAACGGTTCTGTAGCCAGTCGGGGATGTTGACACATAGTTCAGTGATGAGCCAGCCGCGAATGTAAAGTATCCGTTGTATGACGCACCGATACCAAAAGATGCCCCAGCATTTGAATTGGTTCCATAGTTCAGAACTATGAACATGGTAATTGTATCCGTGCAAGTAGAGTTCTCAAGAAACTGGCCCTTGCCACTGTCAACAGAGTTATCGAGATTTAGGCTGTTTAAACCCATTGTTGTTGTGTCGAATGTTGGTCGGTTGATTGACGTTCCTTGGTCATGGTCAAAACCATTTCCAGACTTGTCTTCCCAGCAGCCTACTGGGTCGTTGTCAGATGAGACAGCAGTGGTCTTTGACGAGTCCTGATACAAGGTAGATGTGTCAGTAGCGTCAAGCCACAGCTTTAGGTCGCTTATGCTTGCAGGGCTAAATCCTGCTACAGCAGAGCCAGCAGTAGCCATCTGAATTTTTCTGGCTATGCTCATGCCATTGCGTCCCCAGCGCGGAAGCCATACCAAGTTGTGCCGCCATCATGCGTAATGAACGCAAGCACATCAGTCTCGCCAGAGGCGGGGGCATCTGGGGCTGTTCCGCCAGCCCAATCAACAGAGGCTGGGTATGTGATTGTGTGCGTTCCACCTGCGACCAACTTCAGCGTAAAGCCAAAGCCTGTACCCGAAGCTGGTGGGTTGCTGAACGTGAATGTGGTGTTTCCAGAAGTCGTCAAGCTGAACAAATTACCGTCATGGCAATTAACAGTCGGAGTCGTACCTGAAAGCGCATTATACGTTTCATTGTAACTATCAGCAGTAAGCTCTCCATTGATAGAGGCGCTGCTAGCCGTAATTGAGCCATAAATATAAATGCCATTGCTCAAGGTAGACAGTTTTTCGGCACCATTATGGTATAACGAAATCTGAGAGTTTTCCGTAGACCTGATGAGAGTTTCGTCGTTAATACCCTTCATCCAAATGCGCGTAGAAGCCTTAATAATAAGGTCGCCCGTGCCAGTATCCTCGATTATGCTGTCAGAGCCATCGTGATACAGGTTGAGGTCTGAACCCGCGCCCAAAATAACCTTATTATTGTCACCAAGAGATACATTCCCAGTAAATGAACCTGATGTAAACGAGCCTGCCGCCGCCGTTGTGCCGCCGATTACGGCTCCGTCGATTGTACCACCGTCAACATTAACAGAAGAGAAAGAAGGACTGGTTAAGGATACCGTTCCATCGTTTACCTCAGCCAAGTCAGTCATAAGCTCACGGATAGCGTTGTTAATACCGCTAGGTAGGCAACCCTCATCAATGTCAACAGACTGAATGTCCGTGTTTAACGAAGCTGTTTTGCTGTAATCTGTAATACTGTTCTTTGCCATGATTTATTCCTGTTCACCAGTTCTGGTTACGCCCTGTGTTGCACCCGTAGTTATCGGAGTTGCCATTGTTGGTTTGGTTGCAAGACCAACCAATCCCTCAAGAGACGTAGTGATAGGCTCTCGTTTTAACCTGTCTATAACGTCTTCTGCCGCTCGCGGCGTTATTTTATTAGCCTCAACAAGTTTTTGTACAGAAACTGCTCTTTGCTCTGGTGTGGAAGCTAGCCATATTTTAGCAAGCTCATCGGCTTCTTCTGGACTCATTTTTCCAAATTCTCCAAATATGTTGCGAATAAATTTAGATACCGCAACAGTCGCTGCTGACATTTTTGAGCCTGAAGCAGCTCGACCAGCCACTGGAGTTGATGTGGTTGCCTCGGCAAGAGCGCCAAGAATAGTTCCGTCTTCGCCGCGAGTCCTACCTATGCCAGACACGATTTTTCCGCCTCGTTCTGCCATCTTTACCTCAGAACTTACTGCATCAGAAAACATCTTAAATGACCCCTCATCAGGCCAAGCATTTTTTATTCTCTTCATATAGTCTTTGTT
>Ga0075462_10000288_pt1 | contig 14857 bp, 14 predicted proteins | sample DEB08_DNA_4_FD_71487 | JGI IMG/M metagenome (GOLD analysis project Ga0075462, IMG submission 71487) | Aqueous microbial communities from the Delaware River and Bay under freshwater to marine salinity gradient to study organic matter... | ecosystem: Environmental > Aquatic > Marine > Coastal ...
TCTCTAACTCTATTTTAAAAATTTTAAAAATTATCTCTTTAATTGTTAGAGATAGCTTATATATGTCATGACCCTTAGCATCTCCATAATTTATAAGAACTAGAGGTTGTGATTTGTGTATGCCAAATCCGTTAAATTCTTTTCCTTTTAGTCCTGCTTGTTCGATTAACCAAGCAGCAGGGATTTTATAGTTCTCTTCATCTATTTTATAAAACGGAATATTATTAAATTTCTCATTAATCCAATCGATTTTTTCTTTTTTTACAACAGGATTTTTAAAAAAACTACCTGCATTCCCAATTTCTTCAGGATCTGGTAGTTTTCTTTTTCTGATATTACATACAACATTAGAGATGTCTTTTATGTTGGGGGTTTTAATGTTTAGTTTTATTAACTCTTCTTTAATTCCTCCATATGAACTATTAATATTGTGATTTTTGTTTTTTAATTTTAAGGTAACAGAAAGTATTATTAAACTTTTATTTTCTTTAAAAATAGAGCTTCTATAACCAAACTTACAATCCTTTATATTGTATTCTTTTATTGATAAGTCATCTTTATTAAAAACTTCACAGGACAAAAAAACATCTTTTAATTCAACTCCATATGCTCCAATGTTTTGTACAGGTGCAGAACCGACATTTCCAGGGATCAGAGATAGATTTTCTATTCCACCTAAATTATTTTCTAAGCAAAATTCAACAAACTTATTCCAATTTTCTCCTGCATTTGCTTTTACTATAGTGTTTTCTGAGTTTGAGTTTTCATATTTTATTCCTTTCATATTTAAATGAATTACAATACCATCGAAATCTTTTGTAAATAAAATATTACTACCACCTCCTAAAAAAAGTGCCTTTTTGTTTTTAATAACATTAACTATGTGGATTAATTCTTCTTTTGAATTAATTTCTACAAATTCTTTAGCGTTGACATCTATATTAAAAGAATTATATTTTTTTAATGAAACATTTTGCTTAATCATTTTTTAAATATTCCATTAGTCCATTTTTTAGAATATTGACACAGGTTACTAGATCAGATTGGTTAAGAACATAAGCAATTCGAATCTGGTTTTCACCAATGTTTTGAGTAGAATAAAAGCCAGCAGCAGGAGCAACCATAATAGTTTCATTATTCAGTGAGTAGTCCTCTAGTAGCCATTTTGCAAAATTTTCTGAATTTTTAATCGGTAGTTCAACAACACAGTAGAACGCACCTTTTGGTTCAGACACCTTTACTCCAGCGATTTCATTCAAACCCTTAATTAAAGTTTTTCTTCTTTCATTATACTCATCTATTACAGAATCAAAATAATCTTTACCAGTATCCATGGCTGCTGTACTGGCAATTTGAGCTAAAGTTGGAGGGGATAGTCTTGCTTGTGCAAATTTCATAGCAGTGGAAATAAATTCATTGTTCTTGGAGATAATACAACCAATTCTCGCTCCGCACATACTGTATCTTTTAGAAACTGAGTCAATAACTATAGCATTTTTTTGAATTTCATTAAACTCTAAAATTGAAGTATGATGTGTATTTTCATAAGTAAACTCACGATATACTTCATCGGCAATTAAAAATAGATTGTGTTTTTTTACAATTTTAACAAGTGTTTTGATTTCATCTTTTGAATATACATATCCAGTTGGATTATTTGGATTACATATTAAAATGCCCTTTGTTTTTTTTGTTATTAAACTTTCAAATTCTTCGATTTCTGGTAGTTTAAAATTATTTTCAATATTAGATTGTATGGGAACTATATTAACACCATTTGCTACAGAAAACCCGTTATAATTTGCGTAAAAGGGTTCGGGAATAATAATTTCATCTGAAGGATCCATAACGCTTCCTATTGTAAATAGTAATGCTTCACTGGCTCCACTCGTAACAATAATCTCTGAACTGTTTAATTGAATATTTAGATTGGAGTAATAATTACAAATTTTATTTCTAAGCTCTAAATCACCTTCAGATTTTGAATATGCCAAAACTTTAATATCAGAATTTTTTACGGCTTCAATAGCCGAATTTGGTGTTTCAATATCTGGCTGCCCAATATTTAAATGGAAGACCTTTACACCATTTTTTTTTGCTTTCTCTGCAAATGGAACAAGCTTTCGTATAGGGGATTCAGGCATTAATTTACCCTTATTTGAAATTGTTAGCATATGTAAAATTTAATTTTAGTAGTCTTCTACAATACTTTTCTTTTTCTTTTCAAGACCAGTTTTTTTATTATCAGCAATTACTTGTCCAGTTATTTTTAAAATAACATTTGGATTTGCCGCATTTGAGGTTACAGTGATTGACTTTCTTATAAATCCGACTCTTTTAGTATCATATTTAACTTGAATTTTATCAGATTCTCCAGGCAAGATTGGTTTTTCAGGTTTTTTAGGAATCGTACATCCACATGTTGATTTAACATTAGAAATAATTAACGGCGCGTCACCCGTATTTGTAAAAACAAAATCTTTAACACCATTTGCACCTTTGTCAATAGTTCCATAATCAATTACTGTTTTTTCAAAAGTAATTACCGCTTTTTTGTTTTGGGAAAAACCTAAAACACCAATAAAGAGTATTAGTGTAAGTGTAAATATTTTTTTCATAATTTTTTTCATAAAATTTAACCAGATAAATATAATTATAATTAGTCAGATTAAGAAATATGAGTATTTTCGTAAAGTGAAATTTATTTATGAGTATTGAAGCAAAATATGATCATCGAAAAATAGAAGACAAATGGTATTCTTATTGGACTAATAATGATTATTTTTCTTCGAATCCAGATGAACGTGAGCCATATACAATTGTAATTCCCCCTCCAAATATTACTGGGGTTTTACATATGGGACACATGCTTAATAATACAATACAAGATATATTAGTAAGAAGAGCCAGGCTGATGGGTAAAAATGCCTGTTGGGTGCCTGGTACGGACCATGCTTCAATTGCTACTGAGGCGAAGGTTGTTGAAAAGTTAAAAAAGGACGGAATTGATAAAAATGACATCTCAAGAAAAGAGTTTTTAAATTATGCATGGGAATGGAAAGATGAATTTGGAAATATAATTCTTGATCAGCTTAAGAAAATAGGTTGTTCCTGTGATTGGAATCGTACAAAATTCACTCTGGACGATAATATGAATAAATCCGTGATAAAAGTCTTTATTGACTTATACAATAAAGGTTTAATTTATAGAGGTTATAGAATGGTTAACTGGGATCCAGAGGCAAAAACAACTTTATCTGACGAAGAAGTAAATTTTATTGAAAAAAAGGATAATCTATATTATGTCAAATATAAAATCGTTGATTCTGACAGGTATGTAACTATTGCTACAACAAGACCAGAAACAATATTAGGTGACTCAGCCATTTGTGTTAATCCAGAGGATAAAAGGTTTACTGATCTTATTGGTAAAAGAGCAATAGTTCCAATTATTGACAGACATGTTCCTATAATTGCTGATGAATATGTAGATATTGATTACGGAACAGGATGTTTGAAAGTAACACCAGCTCATGATCATAATGATAAATTATTGGGTGAAAAACATGGTTTGGATTTTATAGATATTTTGAACGATGATGCCTCATTAAATGAAGTTTGTATTCATTATTCTGGAATGGACAGGTTTATCGCGAGAGAAAAAATTATTGATGAATTAGATTCAATTGGTTTATTTGTAAAAAAAGAAAATATAGTTCACAATGTAGGAGTGAGTGAAAGAACTGGAGCCATAATTGAACCTAAGTTTAGTCATCAATGGTTTTTGAAAATGGAAGACCTTGTAAAGCCTGCAATTGAATCTGTGTTAAAGTCTGATGACATTAAATTTCACCCCAAAAAATTCAATAACACATTCAGGAACTGGATGGAAAATATTAGGGATTGGAATATTTCAAGACAGTTATATTGGGGGCATCAAATCCCCGTTTTCTATTACGGAGATGAAAACAATGACTATGTAGTTGCTGAAAATATTGACATTGCCCTAGAACTGGTTAAGAAAAAAACAAAAAATAACAATATTTCTTTGGATGATATATCTCAAGATGAAGATGTTTTGGATACTTGGTTCTCTTCATGGTTATGGCCAATTAGTGTTTTTGATGGGATAAATAATCCTTATAATGAAGAAATCAATTATTATTACCCTACAAATGATTTAATAACAGGGCCCGATATTATCTTTTTTTGGGTTTCTAGAATGATCATGGCAGGTTATGAGTTTAGAAATGAAAAGCCTTTTGAAAATGTTTATTTTACAGGAATTGTAAGAGATAAACAAAGAAGAAAAATGAGTAAATCGTTGGGTAATTCACCTGATGCTCTAAAGTTAATTGATGATTATAGTGCTGATGGAGTTCGTGTTGGACTTATGTTAAGTTCTGCAGCAGGTAATGATTTGTTATTTGATGTTAGTTTATGTGATCAAGGTAAATCTTTCTCCAATAAAATTTGGAATTCATTCAGATTATTAAAAGGCTGGGAAATATCATCCATAACTCAACCAGACTATTGTTTGGTTGCTTTAGATTGGTATAATCAAAAATTTTATTCAGTACTAAATCAGATTAATGATCATTTTAGCAAATTTAGAATAAGCGATGCTTTAATGTGTGTTTATAAGCTTATTTGGGATGACTTTTGTTCTGTTCTACTTGAAATTATTAAACCTCAATTTGGACAGCCTATTGATAAAAAAACATACAATGAATTGATTAAAATTTTTGAAAGAAATCTTATTGTTTTACATCCATTTATGCCTTTTATCTCAGAGGAAATATGGCATTTGATATCTGAAAGAAATTCAACCCAAGCTATTGTCGTTTCTGATTGGCCTGAATCTATTAATAATATTGATAATCAAATTATTAGTGATTTTGAAGTTCTTCAAAACATAATTTCAGGAATTAGAAATGTTAGAAAAAAACATCAAATATCCTATAAAGAAAGTCTTAATCTTAGTGTAGTTAACAATGATAAATTTTCCAAAAATTATGACTCGATAATTAAAAAGATATGCAATATAAATGATGTAATTTATGCTGATTCTGAAATTCAAAATGCACTTTCTTTTAGAGTTAATTCTAATATATATTCATTACCGTTTGAGAAAGAAATCAACTTTGACGAAGAAATAGTTAAAATCAAAGAAGACCTAGAATATCAAAAAGGGTTTTTAAAATCTGTAAACTTAAAATTAGAAAACAAAAGATTTACGGAAAACGCACCACAAACCGTCGTACAAAATGAGCTTAAAAAGAAAAATGACGCTCTTTCTAAAATTTCTGTATTGGAGGAGAGGCTTAAAAAGTTAGAAGATTAGTTTTTTGAAGAAATTACCGTAAGACCACCCTTCACAACCTGATTTAACTTTACATCTACCTTAGTTCCTATTGGTAAAAACAGGTCCACTCTTGATCCAAATTTTATAAAACCTGCATCTTTTCCTTGTTCGGCACAATCTCCAACTTGTGCATAGTTTACTATTCTTCTAGCTAGAGCTCCAGCAATTTGTCTATATAAAACTTTACCAAAATTTTCATTTTCTAAAACTATTGTAGTTCTTTCATTTTTTGTACTCGATTTTGGGTGCCATGCTACTAAATAAGCTCCTGGGTGATATTTAGAAAAAACAATATTTCCACTCATTGGATATCTTGTAACATGCACATTAATAGGAGACATAAAAACACTAACCTGAAGTCTTTTATCCTTAAAATATTCGGGCTCGTAAACTTCTTCAATGATTACAACCTTACCATCTACCGGAGATAAAATATAATTTTCGTTTGAATTAATCTTAATTTTTGGATTTCTAAAAAATTGAAGAATTAACACTAGCATCATGATCAAAAAAACTTTGATAGATAATGCGTATTTTACTTCAAAGTAGTCTACAGAAATTATTAAAGCCGATACAATTACAAAAGCACTTAAAATAATGTTAAAACCTTCTTTATGAAACATATTAAATTAATTTTAAAAATAGATATATGTATGGGCTTGCAAATATAATACTATCTAGTCTATCTAAAATACCACCATGTCCAGGCATAATTTTACCGCTGTCTTTTACATTAGACTCTCGTTTAAATTTAGATTCGATTAAGTCGCCTAATGTACCAAAAATACTTATAATAATGGCCATTGTAAGCCAGTTTGAAGTACTTATGCTGTCGTCAATATATCTCGATACTAAAGATGCTGATATGCAGCAAAAAAATAAACCTCCTAAAAATCCTTCAGTAGTTTTGTGTGGAGATATACTGTAAAATAGTTTTTGTTTTCCAAAATTTTTACCCACAATGTATGCAAAACTATCATTTACCCAAATTAAAATAAAACATCCTAAAATTATTGATGGGTCATAAAATCCGTTAAAATTTGCTATCAAATAGATAAATATGAAAGAGGAAGTTATATAAAAAACAAAACGAAAATACTTTTTAACAAAAACACTGGTTAGATTTTTAGAAGAAAATAAATCCCTTAGTAAAAACAGTGAAACGAATATACTTAGGATTAATAATGTGTCCTTAAGGTCATTGAACCATGAATTAGGTTGATTATTACTGTTTAAAAGAAACTCAGTAAAAGCAAAATATGAATAAATTATAGAAAAAGCTATGTAATAACCAATACCCTTTTGATTAGTAAGTTTATTAAATTCATTTGTTGAAATAATTCCAAAAATGAAAGTTAAAATTGCAAAGGAGACATGTGTGTAAAGCGAAGCAATAAATACTCCTCCAAAAATCAATCCGCTAATTATTCTTTTGTTTGACTCTTTCAAAACTATTCAAATCCTTTTTCTAAAAGGATCAAATATAAGTTTTTTGAAGAAGTTCCGTAGCTTAAAAAATCTTTATCCTTTTTAACTATATCAAAATTTTTAATTGTGGTGATATTTGTTGGTATATTTTTACTCTTAGATTTTATTTCTGAAAGACCTTCACTTATAGTGTTTTTTAACTTCATTGTGTCGGATAATATGATTAAACTATTGGGGAATTCTTTCAGTTTTTTTTCATGAATTTGATTTGAGGAAATTAAAATCGATCCGTCATTTGCTATTAAGTTTTCACAATCCGTTATAAAACATTTAGTCTCCTCAAGACTTGAACTAAAATTAGTGTTTAATTTAAATTGTTTTTTTAAATCTGTATTAATAATTAATATATCTTCATCTACCCACTCATTTTCTTTTAAAATTAGATCAAAATTTTGTTGAACTTCATCTAGATTTTCACAATAGAGAAATTTACCTCCGTTTTCAATAAATTTTAAAATAAACCTTTCTTCAATGACGGCTTTTTTTTTGGGTAGAAATTTACTTTCAGAACTTTTGCTATCCTTTTTTGATGAAGATTTTTTAAAAAAATTACTAAAAAAATTCAATATATATCATTTATAATCCTAGAAGGGATTCGTTAATTAAAGTTAATTAAATGAAGTTAATTTACACCAACTTAAACAATAAATAATATTTATTTACTTTTAGTCTTTTTAGGCTCTTCTTTATCAAAGGGTCTTTTACCAAATATTTCTTCCAAATTATCTTTAAATATAACTTCTTTGGTAAGTAATACTTCAGCTAATTCTATTAGCTTTTTCTTATTCTTTTTTAGTATTGTGATAGCTCTTTGGTACTGCTTTTCAATTATAGCAGAAATTTCTTTATCAATCGTTTCAGCAGTTTGTTCGCTGTAAGGCTTTGTAAATCCGTATTCATTTCCGTTAGAAGAATCATAGTATGTTAAATTCCCTACTTTGTCGTTTAATCCGTACACCGTAACCATGGCTCTTGCTTGTTTGGTCACTTTCTCCAAATCACTCAAAGCACCAGTTGAAATTTTATTAAAAATAACTTTTTCTGCAGCTCTTCCACCAAGAGCAGCACACATCTCGTCTAACATTTGTTCAGGTCTTACAATTAATCTTTCTTCAGGAAGATACCAAGCAGCACCCAGAGACCTACCTCTTGGAACAATAGTTACCTTGACTAGGGGGGCAGCATGCTCAAGCATCCAACTTACCGTTGCGTGACCTGCTTCATGATACGCGACAGCCTTTTTTTCATCCTCAGTTATAATCTTATTTTTTTTCTCAAGACCCCCAACAATTCTGTCAACAGCATCTAGGAAGTCTTGTTTACCAACTGATTTTTTGTTTTTTCTAGCAGCAATTAAGGCCGCCTCATTACAAACATTTGCAATATCGGCTCCTGAAAATCCTGGTGTTTGTTTTGACAGAAAATCAACATCAACTGACGATGATTTTTTTAGAGGTCTTAGATGAACATCAAAAATTTTCTTTCTCTCCCTAACATCTGGAAGGTCTACATAGATTTGTCTATCAAATCTTCCCGCTCTCATTAATGCTTTGTCTAATACATCAGCACGATTTGTAGCGGCTATAACTATAACATTTGTATTAGTCCCAAAACCATCCATTTCTGTTAATAATTGATTTAGGGTATTCTCTCTTTCATCGTTGGAGCCAGTAAAGTTGCTTTTGCCTCTTGCTCTACCAATTGCATCAATCTCATCTATAAATATTATTGAGGGGGACTTTTCCTTAGCTTGTTTGAATAAATCTCTAACTCTTGATGCACCAACTCCTACAAACATTTCTACAAAATCGGATCCAGAGAGTGAAAAGAATGGAACTTTTGCCTCGCCTGCAACTGCTTTAGCAAGTAATGTTTTACCAGTACCAGGAGAACCAATCAGAAGAGCTCCTTTAGGAATTTTTCCACCTAATGCTGTATATTTTTTTGGGTTTTTTAAAAAATCAACTATTTCTTGTACTTCTTCTTTGGCACCTTCTAATCCTGCAACATCCTTAAATGTAACTTTTACCTGGGAGTTAGCATCAAATAATTTAGCTTTAGATTTTCCAATGTTAAATATTTGACCTCCTGCACCTCCTGCACCTCCAGACATTCTTCTCATAATAAAAATCCAGATTGCAATAATTACAATAAAGGGTAACATTGAAATAATGATATCTCCCCAAATATTTTGTTCTGTAATATAATTTACCTCAACATTTTGATTGAAATCTTTATTAACCTGTGATAACTTGTTTTCAAAATTTTGTAAATCTCCAAACTCAAATCTATAATTAGGGGTTTTGGATGCTATTGATAGAAGAGAGGTTTTAGCTGAATTCTTGTGTTCATCTTTTATTCTTGCATCACGAGTAAGGTATACATAAACCTCCCGCTTATTGATTATTTCAATTCTTTCAACATCACCGTTAGAAGCAAATTCAAAGAATTTAGATGGAGTTGTTGTAGTTGAACTCTGCGATCCGTCACCCGAGAATATATTCAATAATAAAAAAACAAGTATAATTGAACCAAAAATCCAATATTGATTAAATTGTGGCTGATTCTGTTGTTTTTTTTGATTTTTCATTTACTTAATTTAATTCTATTCTTTTTGCATCACCCCACAATCCTTCAAGATCGTAGAATTCTCTTTTTTCCTTTTGAAATACGTGAACTACTACATCCACATAATCCAATAATACCCATTCAGCATTTTCAGTTCCTTCGACTCCCCAGGGTTTATCTTTTAGCTCTTTACTGACTCTTTTGGAGACAGAATTTATAATCGCATTCACTTGAGTGTTTGAATTTCCATCGCAAATGATAAAATAATCAGTAACTCTATTTTCAAGTTTTCTTAAATCTAATAAACTAATTTCATTGCCCTTTACATCTTCAATTCCATCAATTATTAATCTAATTAATTTTTTAAATTTTGTTCTGCCTGCCATTAAGAATTTTTGTGCTTGTACAAATTTATTATTTTTTTTACTTTATACGAATGAAAATGATCAAACTTGATGCCATAGATTCAACAAATTCTTATTTAAAAAAACTTTTGTTGAAGGAGAATATAAATGATTTTACAGTAGTAGTTTCAAAACATCAAACCAATGGGAGAGGAAGAAATGGAAATTTGTGGGTTAATAAACCTTCTTTAAATCTGGCTTTTAGTGTTTATAAACGTTTCATTAATTTTAGTGTTAATGAAAAATTTATGCTAAATATTTTAAGCTCTATTTCTGTCTATGAGGTATTAAAAAAATATAAATTGAACAATCTGACAATTAAATGGCCAAATGACATTATGACAGAAAATAAAAAAATCGCTGGAATTTTGATCGAAAATAGTGTTAGGGGAAATAAAATAAATCATTCTGTAATAGGAGTTGGAATAAACATAAATCAAAGCCAATTTTTAGACTTACCAAATGCTACTTCTGTATTTTTGGAATCAGGCAAAAAACATTCTGTAGAAAAAATTGCAGTTGAATTAAAAGATGCTTTTAAGAAAAACTTTACAAATTTTGAGATAAGAGAGACTGAGTTGATTGAGTTTTACAATAGTGTTCTTTTTAAGCGAAATGTAACAACAGACTTTACTAACGTTAATGCGAAAAAAATTCAAGGAACTATTATTGGTGTAAATAAAGATGGAATCTTAAGTTTAAAGCAAAAAAACCATAAAGTTTTTGAGTATGCTGAAAATCAGATAAAAATGAAAATTTAGCCCCAGTTTTCAGGATCCTTATTCCATTCAGTTAGAGTTTCTAAATATTCTTCTTTGATATAGTCAATTTCTAATGCTTTTTCCAAAAGTCTAGAATAATCACATAGGGTATCTAATTTCACTAAATCTTTTTCAAAATTATTTACTGAAGTGTCGAAGCCATAAGTGAATATTGCAACCATTCCCAAAATATCTAGTTTTGAATTCCTTAGTGCATTGACTGCATTTAAAGAACTCTTTCCTGTGCTGATAAGATCTTCAATAACAACAACTTTTTGGTTTTGAACAGCTTTACCTTCAATTTGATTTTTTCTACCATGTTTTTTAGCTTCAGGCCTAACATAAATAAATGGTAAATTAAGTTTTTGAGCAACAAGTATTCCAATGCCAATTGCACCCGTAGCTACTCCTGCAATTAGTTCAGCATTTTTATACTTACTTTTGATTATTTCAGAAAAATTATCTGCTATTAAATCTCTTGAAAACGGATCGGAAAGTATAATTCTATTGTCACAATATATTGGTGATTTCCATCCTGAGGCCCAAACGAAAGGATTGTCTGGACTGAGTTTTATTGCTTCTAGTTTAAGTAAAATTTCAGCAGTTTGACCTTTAAAATTATTTTGATGTTGTTTATCCATTATTCTACAAACAAAAGTATTAATTTTGATTTGTATTTATTTTAAATGTTACAAATTTTTTACAAAGAAAAACCAATCATAATTTCAGATAATATTTCTGATTTGAAAGAGAGCTTAGTAATTGATTTAGAATTGATAAAAAATATTGATGTAGTTGAACTTTTAAATAAAAAAAAAGTTAAGTCTATCGGAGTTTTATCTAATAACAAAAAATCAGTTTTAACAGCCCTTAAAAAGAAGTATCCTGAAATAACCGCTGCTGGTGGTAAGGTTATAAATCAAAATTCAGAAATTCTTTTCATTTACAGAAATAAAAAATGGGATTTACCTAAAGGTAAGGCAGAAAAAAATGAAAATATTTCTCAAACAGCTCTAAGAGAAGTAATTGAAGAAACAGGTATAAAAAATTTAACTATTGTAAAACCCATAGAAAAAACTTACCATATTTTTAAAAAAGGAAGTAAACATTATTTAAAATCTACATATTGGTTTGAAATGAATTCTGATTATGATGGAAAATTTAAACCTCAAAAAAAAGAAGGTATTTCTAGAGTAGAGTGGATAGATAAAGAAACCATTGGGTCTATTTTACCAAAAAGCTACGCTAATATAAGATTGCTAATAGATTAGATTGTAACAGATTTTGGAACATACTTTTTGTAATCTCCATCATTTTCAATTATTTCTCTTACAATAGATGATGAAATGAATGCATTGTTTGGGGATGTTAAAAAGAAGATTGTTTCGATATCTTCTAAACTATTATTAAATAGTGCAATTTTCTTTTCAAATTCAAAGTCGGCGGGATTTCTCAGCCCTCTTATTATGTGTTTTACATTTTGATTTTTACAAAAATCTACGGTTAGACCTTCGTATTTTTCAACCAAAACGTTTGAATTATGTTCAAATTCAGATGAGATAAAATGCAATCGCTGTTCTAACGAAAATTTATAATTTTTCTTAGAGTTATTTCCTGCTGCAACAATAACTTGATCAAAAACTTGTATTGCTTTTTCTATTATTTCACAGTGACCTAAAGTTATCGGATCAAAAGATCCTGGAAAAACAGCTCTTTTCATATTTCAAAGTTATTTAAATTATTACTTCGTTTATTGCATTAATAAACAAATCTTTTAAGTCAATATTCGCGCATTTTGCTTGTTGAGGTAAAATACTTTCTGAGGTTAAGCCAGGAACTGTATTTGTTTCCAAATAATATATACCATTTTCGTTAATTATGAATTCACTTCTTGAAAGGCCTTTTAATTCTAATAGATTATAAATATTTTTAGAAATTAATTTTAACTCAGTTTCTAATTCATTAGGAATTATTGCGGGAGTAATTTCCTGAGCTTTTCCTTCATACTTAGCTTCATAATCAAAAAAATCATTAGAGGTAATTATTTCAGTTATTGGTAATACCAGTTGACTTCCTTCATAGCTTATTACTCCCACAGAAAACTCTCTTCCTTCAATGAAAGCTTCAATTAGAACTTTATTATCAATTTTAAATGCAGCTTCTAAACACTTTTTCATTTCAGTTTTATTGTAAACTTTATATACTCCAAAACTACTTCCGGAATTACTGGCTTTAATAAAACAAGGAAAGCCAACTGTTTGCTCAATTTCTTCTATGTCGTATTCATTTGAGGTTAATAAATTAACCGATGGTGCAACTCTAATCCCTTTTGATGAAAGGAAGTTTAAACATTTTATCTTATCAAAAGTTAATTCAGATTGAAATGAATCACAACCGGTAATTGGGATATTTTTATCATCAAAATATTTTTGCATTTTCCCGTCTTCTCCAGGTGTTCCATGAATTGCGTTGAAAATACAATCAAAAACAAGATTTGGGCAACCATTTACTTGAAAGGATGGAATGTCAATTTTGTGTAAATTATCATTTTCATCTATTAGAGTCCAATCATTTTTTTTTATTAAAATCCTATAACAATTAAAATTTTCCTTCAGAGTTTCATAAACAACATTACCACTTTCCAAAGAAATTTTATGTTCATGAGAATACCCTCCCATAATGATTCCAATATTTTTTAAATTATCAGCATTCATGAATTCAAAAGTAGCTAATTAAAGTTATTTTAAATTAATTAAGTTTGTATTTCAATTATTGATATGTCTGTGCTAAAATATATATTGAGTAGATCATTCTTTAAAACTTCATTTAAAATAATTATCACAGCATTACTTCTTTTTTTAATATTAGTTCTGTTTTTAAGATTTAGTACACGTCATGGTGATTTTATTGATGTTCCAGACCTTATCGGTAAAAACATACAAGAATTTGAATCTGAATTGATTGAATTAGATTTACAATATGTTATTTCAGATTCAGGAAATTATAATCCTGAATACAGAGTTAATTCGGTTTTGGATCAACTTCCCAAAGCAAATTCAAAAGTAAAGCAAGGAAGGAAAATATACCTAACATTAAACGCTTCTGATTTTGAAATGGTGCAAATTCCAAAAATTACACGAATCACAGCAAGGCAGGCAAGAAAAACTATAGAATCACTTGGATTTGTTTTTGGAGAAATTGAATACGTCGATGACATAGCAAGGGATGAGGTTATTTCCATTTCTCACGAAGGAAAAGAGCTTAGTGAAGGGGATTTTCTAAAAAGAACTTCAGTTATAGATTTTAAATTAGGTAATGGAAAACAATAATTCATTATTTGAACATTTTTCTTTTCAAGTTGATAAAGGGCAAGCTCCACTTAGAATTGATAAATATTTAATGAATTTTGTTGAAAACGCAACTAGAACTAAAATTCAGGCTGCTGCAAAGAATGGAAGTATTAAGGTTAATGGGATTGTGGTCAAATCAAATTATAAAGTAAAACCTTTAGATGAAATAAAGGTTTTATTTGAATACCCTCCTCACGAAAATTTATTAATCGCTGAAGATATTGATTTGGATATTATATACGAAGATGATGACTTGGTTGTAATAAATAAACCTGCCGGAATGGTTGTACATCCTGGTCACGGTAACTACTCAGGAACCTTAATCAATGCATTGATTTATCATTTTGAAAATCTTCCAACAAATTCTTCAAACAGACCTGGTTTGGTGCACAGATTGGATAAGGATACAAGTGGATTATTGGTTGTAGCAAAAAATGACGAAGCAATGGTGCATTTATCAAACCAATTTGCTGAAAAGACATCTAAAAGAGAATATACAGCAATGGTTTGGGGGAATCTAAAGAAGGATAGCGGTAAAATTGATAATTATATTGGAAGAAATCCAAAAAATAGATTACAGAATATAGTTTTAGATGAGGATAATGTTGAGAATGGAAAACGGGCTATAACTAATTATGAGGTCTTGAGTCGAATGAATTATGTTAATCTTGTTAAGTGTACACTTGAAACTGGTAGGACTCATCAGATAAGAGTTCATATGAAACATATTGGGCACACACTGTTTAATGATGAGAGATATGGTGGTGATTCGATACTTAAGGGAACTACTTTTACCAAGTACAAGCAATTTGTTGAAAATTGTTTTAAATTATTACCAAGACAAGCATTACACGCCAAGACTTTAGGTTTTATTCATCCTAAGACTGGTGAGTTTATGCAGTTTGATTCTGAATTACCTGA
>Ga0075462_10000292_pt1 | contig 14819 bp, 15 predicted proteins | sample DEB08_DNA_4_FD_71487 | JGI IMG/M metagenome (GOLD analysis project Ga0075462, IMG submission 71487) | Aqueous microbial communities from the Delaware River and Bay under freshwater to marine salinity gradient to study organic matter... | ecosystem: Environmental > Aquatic > Marine > Coastal ...
AAATTGCTAGAGAAATTTTTGAAGGACCAATTTTAAGAAAAGATTTTATTTTAGATGAATTTCAGATTGTTGAATCAAAATCATTAGGCGCTGATGTAATTTTATTAATCGCTTCAGTTTTAAGTAAACAGGAAATTTTCAAGCTGTCCAAGCTAGCTAATGAATTGCATCTAGAAGTTTTGGTAGAAATTCATAATGAGAATGAACTAGAAAAGGTGATGAATCCATATATAGATTTGATTGGAGTGAATAATAGGGATTTAAAAATATTTAAAACAGATATAAACATCTCAAAAAAAATCTCAAAAAAAATTCCTAGTGATTTTTTAAAGATTTCAGAGAGTGGAATTGACAATTATAATACTGTCAAAGATTTAAGGAAATATGGATTCAATGGTTTTTTAATAGGAGAATATTTTATGAAAACAATAAATCCCGGACTGGCCGCAAGCGAGTTTATAAAAAAAATTGAAGTATGAAATTAAAAATTTGTGGTATGAAATATGATGATAATATCAGTTTAATTTCAAAATTAAAACCTGATTATATGGGTTTTATATTTTATAATAAATCAAAAAGATTTTTCGATAATGAACCAATACCAAGGGTTAATAAAAATATTAAAAAGGTAGGTGTTTTTGTTGATCCTGAAATCGAATACCTAAACTTTATTATTAAAAAATATAGTTTAGATTTAGTCCAATTACATGGAAATGAGAAACCTGATTTTATATCACAAATTCGAGATGTTAAAATAATAAAAGCATTTTCAATTGATAAAAATTTCGATTTTAATTCAACCGAAAATTATATGAAATGTGATTATTTTCTTTTTGATACAAAAGGAAAATTTCCGGGTGGTAATGGAATATCTTTTGACTGGAAAATTTTAAAATGCTATAAATTTAATAAACCATATTTCTTAAGTGGCGGTATTGGTTTACACAATATAGAGGAACTAAAAGATTTTTTTAGTTTAACAATTTCAAAATACTGTTTTGCAGTAGATATTAATAGCCACTTTGAAATTGATTATGCAAAAAAAGATTATGGATTAATTAAAAATTTTAAAAATGAGTTATAATGTAAATTCTAAAGGTTACTATGGAGATTTTGGAGGTGCATATATTCCAGAAATGCTCTTACATAATATTGATGAGCTCAAAGAAAATTATATTAAAATAATGAGTGATGATAGTTTTCAGCAAGAATTTAATCAATTACTTAAAGACTATGTAGGCAGACCATCTCCGCTATATTTTTCAAAAAATTTATCTGAAAAATATTCGGCTAAAATATATTTAAAAAGAGAAGATCTAAATCATACAGGAGCACATAAAATTAACAATACAATAGGACAAATAATCCTTGCAAAAAGATTAAAAAAATCGCGGATTATCGCTGAAACTGGAGCAGGACAACATGGAGTGGCTACAGCAACAGTTTGTGCTTTAATGGGTTTAAAATGTATCGTATATATGGGTGCTACCGATGTTAAAAGACAGGCTCCAAATGTTGCAAGGATGAAAATGTTAGGAGCTGATGTCATTCCTGTAACATCTGGAAGTTCAACTTTAAAAGATGCGACAAATGAAGCAATGAGAGACTGGATTAACAATCCAATTGATACTCATTACATTGTTGGGAGCGTTGTTGGACCACATCCTTTTCCTGACATGGTTGCTAGATTTCAGTCTGTTATTTCAAAAGAGATTAAAGAGCAACTTGTTTTAGTTGAAGGAAGAAATTATCCAGATTATTTAATCGCTTGTGTAGGTGGAGGAAGTAACGCGGCTGGAACGTTTTATGATTATTTGGATGATGAAAGAGTAAAAATTATTTGTGTTGAGGCATCTGGAAAAGGAGTAAATTCTGGAAAATCAGCTGCGACTACAAAATTGGGTAAAACGGGAATTATACATGGGAGTAAGACCTTACTTATGCAAACCGATGATGGTCAAATAACTGAACCCTATTCAATTTCAGCTGGATTAGATTATCCAGGAATAGGGCCTATGCATGCTAATTTATTTACCTCAGGAAGAGGTGAGTTTATTTCAATAGATGATGATGAGGCAATGTCAGCTGGTTTGCAATTGTCACAACTTGAAGGAATTATTCCTGCTATTGAAACCTCACATGCTTTAGCAGTATTTGATCATAAAAAATTTAACTCTACTGATGTAATTGTTCTAAACCTCTCAGGTAGAGGTGATAAAGATCTAGAGAATTATATAAATTATTTTAATATATAATGAATAGAATTAATAAAACTCTTAAAGAAAAAGACAATATTTTGTCAATATATTTTACCGCAGGATTTCCTGAATTAAATAGTACAATTGAAATAATTAAAAATTTAGTTTCTGCTGGTGTGGATATGATTGAAATTGGTTTGCCATTTAGTGATCCTTTAGCTGATGGTGAGACTATTCAGATGAGCTCAAAAATTGCATTAGATAATGGAATATCAACAAATATTCTATTTGAACAACTCAAAGAAATTAGAAATCATGTCAATATTCCTTTAATAATCATGGGGTATTTCAATCCTATTTACCGATTTGGAGTTGAGGAGTTTTGTAAAAAGTGTAACGAAATTGGAATTGACGGCTTGATAATTCCTGACTTACCAATTGATATTTACCTTTCAAATTATAAAATAATTTTTGAAAAAAATCAACTTCAAAATATATTTTTAATTACTCCTCAAACTAGTAAAAAAAGAATAGAATATATAGATAAAAATAGCGATGGATTTCTTTATGTTGTAAGTTCATCAAGTATAACTGGCTCTACAAATAAATTCGATGAAAGCAGTATAAATTATTTCAAAAAATTAGAAAAAATGAATTTATCTACACCTAAAATTATTGGTTTTGGAATTTCAGATAATGAAAATTTCACTACTGCTAGTAAATACTCAAAGGGTTGTATTGTGGGTAGCGCTTTTATAAAATACATTCAAAAAAATGATTTAAAAAACATCCACAATTTCATCAATGAAATTAAAATAGAAAATTAATTTTTAATCAATTTTTTAACTAGATAGCCGTCAACTTTTATTATATAAGTTCCTTTATTTAGGAAGCCTAAATCTAAAATTTCCTGATTATAATTTTTAAACACCCTTAATTTTCTTCCTGATAAATCGTATAATTCGATATTAATTGGTCTATCTGAATTGATTTGAATAAAATCTTGAAATGGATTGGGAAAATAATTAAGTGTATTACTATCAATTTCATTATTTGATAAGGCAGCATCTACAATTTTGTATATACCTCCATTGATTGAAGCTATATAAAGCTCTTTATCTATATCTTCTCCAAACGAAACCCAACTACCATTTATATTTGGAAATGCAAGGTCCATTTCCCAATTATCTTCATCATTTTTTGACAGAAAACCAATTTCACCACTACAATAGTCTGCAAAAAAATAGACTCCATTTAATGCAGGAATTTGATCACCACGATAAACATATCCCCCTGTAATTGAACATTTGAAATCACCGCTATTATAGTGGGAATAAGTAGAAATAGGGAAAGTTAATCCATTATCAGGACATCCAGATGTATTATAAGGTTCGTTGCCCTCGTAACATCTCCAACCATAATTTATATTTGCTGGATTGTTTTGTACCATATTAATTTCTTCGAATTCATTCTGTCCAACATCAGCAATCCAAAGATCACCGTTTAAACTATCAAAACTAAATTTCCAAGGATTTCTTAGTCCAACACCCCAGATTTCATCTCCATATGGATTATTTTCTGGGATTGAGTAAGCACCACTATTTATATTTATCCTTAACAACTTACCCAAAAGAGATTCCGTATTTTGAGAATAATTTTGCGGATCGCCACCACTTCCGCCATCGCCCATTCCTATATAAAGATTTCCGTCAGGACCAAAATTTATACAACCTCCATTATGATTTCCGTATGGCTGCTCAATAACCAACAAAACTGTTTCACTTTCATTTGCAACATCTTCATTAGAGCTTACAGAAAATTTTGATATAGTTGTGTCACCACTATTGTTTGTGTAGTTTACAAAGAAAAATGGGCTTTCAGGATAATTTGGATGAAATGCCAAACCCAATAGACCTCTTTCGTTAGAGTTTGTGGATACTTTATCTTCAATATCTAAAAAAGGTGTTGAATTTACACTTCCATCTTGATTTAAAATTTTAATTTTTCCTGATTTTTCTACAATAAATAATCTTTCATCACCTGCATTTTTAATTTCTACTGGGCTATTAAATGATGGGCCAAAAGATTCTAAAATTACATTTTGAGAGATGCTTACATTATAAGAAAACAGAATTATGATTAGGAGTTTTATTGGATTTTTCATTTTAAACTTTTTAATATTATTTTAATTGCACCCTTGTTCTTGTTGAAATAAGTTTTACATTTTTCAGACATTTCTTGTTGTAAATTTTTATCGTCAATAATTGATTTAACTGTATAGCTTAATTCATCATAGTTAGATATACTTTTCATATTGCCATTTTCAATCATTTCGGCAGCTTCTTCGAAATTTTTATAATTTCTTCCAATAATTATTGGTTTTGAAAAGTAGGCTGGCTCTAAAGTATTATGTAAGCCTTTTCTACCCATTCCACCTCCAACATATGCTATTGTACTGTAAGAATAAATGTATGAAAGCATACCTATATTATCTATTATTAAGCAGGAGAATTCTTTTAAATTTGTTTTTGATTCAATTTCTGAAAAAAGAATAGATTTAGAACCTAGTTCTTTTTTTATTCTCTGGGGATTATCAGAAATTTCATGAGGAGCAATTATGTATTTTATTTTTCTTTTGGTATTATTAATATAGGGCAAGATTAATTTTTCATCTTCTCTCCATGTACTTCCAAAAACAATACAAGTTTTATCATCAATAAAGCTATTTATAGTTTTGGAAGTTTGTTTATTTAGTTTAGAAATATCTGCATCAAATCTCAAATCACCACAGACAATAACATTATTGTTTCCTATATTTTCAATAACTTTTTTTGACTCATCATTTAGAGTATAAATTTTATCAAACTGTTTTATACTTGAGTTTATTTTGAAAAATCTTTTTAAAAAGCTGTTTTTAAAGTTGCCTCCAATTGAGTATAACATTGAGCCATTTAATTTTGCATATTTTATAAAGTTTGGCCAAACTTCATTTTTTATAAAAAATGTAGCTTTAGGGTTAATTATATTGTAGAATCGAATACAGTTTTTTTTAGATGCTATTGGTAGATAAATAACACAGTCAAAAAAATCCTTTTCTGAGTTTTCGTAACCTGAAGGAGAGATAAATGACAAAAGAAACTTATGATTTTTAAATTTTTCCTTAAGATTGAGAATTAATTTTTTTGCCATCAGATATTCTCCGTGTGATGCACAATGAATATGTATGATATTGTCACTTTTGTTAAAAGCTGATTTTAACTGATTAAAACTGTTTTTCCTTCCTATAATTCCTTTTTCAATTTTTTTTGAAAATGGAGCAATACAGTATAATAATGCCTCAAATATTTTAATTAACAGAGAATTAATATTGCAAATTTTAAACAAAAGTAACCAAAAATAAATATTATATTAGTTAGTCATTAATCAATATTATTATGAAAAAATTGTTGTTTTTACTTTTATTTATTTGTTTGACTTCAAATGCACAAGACTACTATATTCATGCAGGAAAATTATTTGACTCTAAAAAAGGATTGATGTTGAATGACATGACAATAATCGTTTCAGGAAAAAAAATTAAGGATATTAAGAAAGGATTTGAATATTCAAAAAATGAAAGTGATGTAGTTGTTGATTTAAAGGATTTTACTGTAATGCCAGGTTTTATTGATTTACATGTACATATTGAAAGTGAATATAATCCTCAAAAATATTTGAATGGATTTACTGCTGAAGAATCAGAAATAGCATTTAGTTCTTTAAAATTTGCAAAGCGTACCCTAATGGCAGGATTTACAACCGTTAGAGACTTAGGAGGGAGTGGTGTAAATATTTCATTGAGAAATGCAATAAACAGAGGTGAAGTTGACGGCCCTAGGATTTTCACTGCTGGAAAAGCTATAGGAACTACCGGTGGACATGCTGATCCAACAAATGGTTGGAAGAAGAGTCTTGCTGGTAATCCTGGTCCAAAAGAAGGAGTAGTAAATGGACCAGATGATGCAAGAAAAGCAGTCCGTCAGCGATATAAAAATGGAGCAGATGTGATCAAAATTACAGCAACTGGCGGTGTGATGAGCATAGCAAAAAATGGACAAAACCCACAATTTACTATTGAAGAAATTAAAGCTATATGTGAAACTGCAAAAGACTATGATATGATAGTTGCAGCTCACGCACATGGAGATGAAGGTATTCAAAGAGCGGTAAAAGGTGGTGTACATACAATAGAGCATGGAACATTATTGAGTAAAAAGTCAATGGAGCTTATGAAGGAATATGGCACTTATTATGTGCCAACAATTACAGCAGGTAAAGAAGTTGCAGCTAATGCAAAAATTCCTGGATATTATGACGAATTAGTAGTTCCAAAAGCTTTGGCTATAGGCCCAAAAATTCAAAGTACACTAGAAAAAGCATACAAAGCCGGAGTTAATATTGCATTTGGTTCAGATGCGGGAGTATTTCCACATGGTAAAAACGCAAAGGAGTTTAGATATATGCATGAAGCTGGTGTTCCAGTGATTGAATGCCTGCAAGCTGCAACAATTGTAAATTCAAAAATTCTATCTATGGAGTCTGAATTAGGTCAATTAAAAAAGGGTTATATCGCTGATATTGTCGCTACAAAAAGTAACCCAATAGATGATGTTACTTCTTTAGAGAATATACAATTTGTAATGAAAGAGGGTGTTATATATAAAAACTAGTTTTTATTTTTAAAGCTAGAAATTAAAATTAAAATCATCCCTGTTGTTACTGATAAGTCAGCAACATTAAAAATCCCCGTCTTAAAAATTCCACCAAAATTTAAGTAAAGAAAATCGGTTACTGATCCGTAAACAATTCTGTCAAAAATATTTGCAATTCCACCACCAATAATGAGTGAAAAGCCAATGATAGAATTTTTATCGAGAGTTTTTTCTATATATGTATAAACTGTTATCGATACTAAAACAATAATTGGTAAAACAATAAGTAATAATATTCTGAACGTTTCAGACAATTCGCTACCCATTCCTAAAAAAGCACCAGAGTTTTCAACTTTAATAAGTGTAAACACATCACCTATAATACTTGTTTCAGTGTAGCTTTCAAAGTTATTTCTGACCCATATTTTTGAAATTTGATCAGAGGCAATACTTAATAAAACAATTATTGTTATTAATAAATTACGTTTTTTTTGACTATTCATTTTCTAAATTTAATGAACTTGAAGCTATATCCCTATTAATTTTTTTCACTAAACCCTGCAGAACTTTTCCAGGTCCAACTTCAATAAATTCAATAGCCCCATCTTTAATCATTTTATTAATCGATTGTGTCCATCTTACCGGACTAGTAAGTTGAGAAATTAAATTTTCTTTTATTTCATTTTCAGATGAAAAAGGAAGACCATTAACATTTTGATATATTGGACAAATTGGATTTGAAAAAACTGTTTTACTTATAGCTTCCTCTAGTTCTTTTTTTGCTTCTTCCATCAAAGGTGAGTGAAATGCACCCCCAACCGGAAGCACCAATGCACGTCTTGCTCCAATTTGTTTTAATTTTTCACAAGCTGATTCAATAGATTTTAATTCACCTGAAATGACCAATTGTCCCGGACAATTATAGTTTGCTGCTACAACAATACCATTAATTTCTTTACATACATTTTCAACAATATCATCATCCAGAGCTAAAACTGCAGCCATAGTTCCAGGGTTATTTTCACAAGCTTTTTGCATTGCATTAGCTCTGATTGAAACCAATTTTAATCCGTCTTCAAATGAAATAGATTTATTTACAACAAGGGCTGAAAATTCTCCTAGTGAATGACCTGCAACCATGTTTGGTGATATTTCATTTCCTTTACTGATAGCTAAAATTACCGAATGTAAAAAAATTGCTGGCTGTGTAACAGAAGTCTGTTTCAAATCCTCAGCAGAACCATTGAACATAATATCACTTATTTTAAATCCTAAAATTTCATTTGCAATATTAAATAGCTCATATGCAGTTTTTGATTTTTCAAATAAATCCTTACCCATTCCTGGAAATTGAGCTCCTTGACCTGGAAATATATATGCTTTCATTATCTAATTTTAATATAAGTTTTGTATGTATATGAAAATTGATGTCTTTCATCTTTTTCATTTAATTCTTCATGAATAAGTTTCCATTTACTTTCATCAATTTTTGGAAAAAAAGTATCGGCTTTAAATTCTCCGTGAACTCGTGTTAGCTCAATTTTATCACAAAAATCCATGGCTAATTTATAGATCTGTCCACCTCCAATAATAAAAGGATTATCATCATCATCAGTTTCTTTTAAAGCATCCTCAAAATTATCCACAACGGTAACTTTTTCAGGAAAGGAATTATTCTTATTTCTTGAGATAACAATGTGTTTTCTATTTGGTAATAATCCTGGAAATGAATCAAATGTTTTTCTTCCCATTATTATGCAATGACCTGAGGTTAATCTTTTAAATCTTTTGAGATCATTAGGCAAACTCCAAATAAGATCATTATCCTTTCCAATTGCATCATTTACAGCAGCAGCAACAATAATCGTAATAGTTTTTTCTTTCATTAAAATAAATTAAACAGCAACTTTTCCTTTAATGTGAGGATGAGGATCGTAATTTTCTAAAGTGAAGTCTTCAAATTTAAAATCAAAAATATTATTAACTCCACTGTTTATTTTAATAGTTGGTAAATTTCTTGGTTCTCTAGTTATTTGTAATTTCATCTGTTCAAAATGATTACTGTAAATATGAGCATCTCCAAAAGTGTGAATGAAATCACCAGGTTTTAAATCACATACCTGTGCAATCATTAAGGTTAACAATGAATAGGAAGCAATATTAAAAGGAACGCCAAGAAAAATGTCTGCACTCCTTTGATATAATTGACATGAAAGTCTGCCGTTGATAACATGAAATTGAAAAAATGCATGACAAGGAGGTAATGCAGCTTTTCCTTTAGCAACATTAGCTTCAAATGATTGAGATGTATCAGGCAACACGGACGGATTCCAAGCTGAAATTAAATGTCTTCTACTACTTGGATTGTTTTTTAAATCATTAATTAGGTTTGATATTTGATCAATTCCATCGTTGTTCCAGTTTCTCCACTGGAATCCATAAACGGGGCCAAGGTCACCATTTGAATCAGCCCAAGCATTCCAAATATTTACTCCGTTATCCTTTAGATATTTAATATTTGTATCTCCTTTCAGGAACCATAAGAGTTCATAAATTATGGACTTTAAATGAAGTTTTTTTGTTGTTACCATAGGAAACCCATCGGCAAGATTAAATCTCATTTGATATCCAAAAACACTTTTAGTACCAGTTCCAGTTCTATCTTCCTTTAGTTCTCCATTTTCAAGAACATGTTTTACTAAGTCTAAATATTGTCTCATAAATTCAGTAAGTAAAAATAATTAATAGTGGGAATCTTAATCAAAAAGAAAAGTAAAAGTTATTAACTTTTTAGCCAATAATCATACCCGCAATGGTAGCAGATAACAGTGATGCTAAAGTACCACCAATCAGTGCTTTAAATCCAAATTTTGAAAGGTTTTTTCTTTGTTTTGGTTCTAGGGCTCCAATACCACCAATTTGAATTCCTATTGATGCAAAATTTGCAAAACCACAAAGCATATAGGTGGCTATAATTATTGATTTCTGATAATTTAAATGAATTAAATTACTAGCATCTTTTAAGTCTGATAATTGAATATATCCTATAAATTCACTTGCTGCTAATTTGATGCCCAATAATTGACCCATGAGAGTAACATCCTCTTTAGCTACGCCAATTAACCACATAACTGGTGCAAAAATATATCCTAGTATTAGTTCCAAAGATAGTTCTGAATAGACAGTTTTGTCACTAATCCAGGCATTTAAGTTTGTTAGCTCACCAAACCCACTAAGTATATAGTTAATTAAAGCTATGAAAGCAATAAAAACTAATAGCATCGCTGCAATATTTGCCGCTAATTTTAAACCTTCTGAGGTTCCGATTGAGATTGCATCCAAAAAATTTGAACCAATTTTATCTTGAGACACCTGAACATCAGAATCAATTTTTTCAGTTTCTGGATAAAGAATTTTAGAAATTACAATTGCTCCTGGTGCAGCCATTACTGAAGCAGTTAAAAGATGTTTTGCATAATATACTTTAAGTGCTGGATCTTCGCCGCCAAGGAAACCTATATAGGCAGCCAGAACACCTCCCGCAACTGTAGCCATTCCTCCAATCATAACCAGTAAAATTTCTGATTTTGACATTTTTTCTAGATATGCTTTAATCATTAATGGAGATTCAGTTTGGCCAAGAAAAATATTTCCTGCAACACTTAAACTTTCAGGTCCAGAAACACCAAGAAGTTTTGACAATAGCATTGCCATAACTCTAACTACTTTTTGTATGATTCCAAGATAAAATAAAATTGATGTTAGTGCTGCAAAAAAGATCACGGTTGGTAAAATGGAAAAAATAAATACATTTCCAAAATTTTCTGCACTAACCAAATCTCCAAACAAAAATTTTGTACCCTCCATGGTAAAATCAAGAATTTTAACAAAGATTTTGCCTGCACTTTCAAATACCATTTTGACCCATGAAATTTTAAGTACTCCAACTGCAAGTATTAATTGAAGAAGTAGTCCAGTAGAAGCAGTTTTCCAATTAATTGCTTTTTTGTTATTTGAAAGAAAATAAGTAGTTAAAATCAAAAATGTAATACCTAAAAGACCTCTTAAAAAACCTTCTACTGTAAATCCATCACTAGGGATTATGTTTTGTTCCTGTGCAAAAACAAACATATTTCCAGTCATAAATAATAGGACTGTAAAAATAATTTTTTTTCTATCTATTAGAAATTTCATCTCTTATTTTAGCTGCTGACTCATAATTTTCATTTTGAACAGCAATTTTTAATAATTCTTCTAATTCTTTTGTTGACTTTTCTTTAAAATCTATCTCTAGTTTTTCAGAACTTTCATCAGAAAAAAGCTCTTTTAGTAATGATTTTTCGTCAATTTCTTTTTCTATTTTTATTACAACTCCAGCCTTTTTAAGAATATTTTCATATGTGTAAATTGGAGCTTCAAATCTTATAGCTAAAGCTATAGCATCGCTTGATCTTGAATCAATTATTTCTTCTATCCCATCCCTTTCACAAATAACACTTGAATAAAAAACTCCGTCTACGAGCTTATGGATTATAACCTGTTTAATCTTAATATCAAATCTGACACAAAAATTTTTGAATAAATCATGGGTTAGAGGTCTTGGAGGTTTAATTTCTTTTTCAATTGCTATTGCTATAGATTGCGCCTCGTTTGTACCGATTACAATTGGTAATTTTCTTTCACCTTCAATTTCACTTAGAATTAATGCATATGCTCCGTTTTGAGTTTGACTGTAAGAGATACCATTAATTAATAATTGAACAAGATTCATATTGTAAATCTAGTATTATGTTTTAAGTAAAAAAAATAAACCTTAATCATTTGCTAATTTAAACTCTTTCAATTTATCTATTAGTTTTGGAACTACCTGAAATGCATCACCAACAATTCCGTAATCTGCTGCTTTGAAAAAAGGAGCTTCAGGGTCAGTGTTAATTACAACTTTTACTTTTGAAGAATTTACACCAGCTAAATGCTGAATTGCTCCAGAAATTCCGATAGCTATATATAAGTTGGAGGATACGGGCTTTCCTGTTTGTCCAACATGTTCACTGTGAGGCCTCCAACCTAAATCTGAAACAGGCTTTGAACACGCTGTAGCTGCCCCTAAAACCTCAGCAAGATTTTCTATAAGATGCCAATTTTCGGGCCCCTTTAATCCTCTTCCTCCAGAAACAACAATATCTGCATCAGCAATTGTTACTTTATTTGAAGTTTTTTCCACAGAAGACACTTTATTTCTTGCTTCTGAGATATTGAAGTTGATTTCTGAAACCTCAGATTTGATAGGATTTTCTTTCAAACCATATGAGTTTTTAGAAATAGCCAAAATACTTTTGCTTTTTGTTATTTCAACAGTTTCAAAAGCTTTATTTGTAAAAGTATTTCTTACAACTGAAAGTTTAGCTTCTATGATAGGTTTTGAAATAACATTCGTGACATAACCAGCATCAACTTTAACTGCAATCATACCTCCTATATATTTTGAATTTGAACTAGAGCTAAGAATAAGTGTGTTGCAATTTTCATTGTTGAAAATCTCACTTATACAATCTGAATAAATTCCGGCATCAAAATTTTTTAGTTTTTCGTCTGTTGAATTAATTATTTTTTTTACTCCAAATTCAGATAACTTTTCTGGATTCTTAGAATTAAAACATATTGCTTTCACTTGGCCTCCAGTTTGAGACGAAAACTCGGCAGCATATGAAGCAATTTCTAGAGCATCCTTTTTAAATATTCCATTATCATCGGTTTCTGCAAAAATTAGTATATCCATATTAAATTGCTTTTGCTTCGTTATGTAATAAATCAATTAATTTTTCAATTTCATCCTCCGAAACTAGAGTAACTTCACCTTTGGGAAGAGGTTTTTCAAAACTTTTAGAATTAGTTGCTTCAAATTCATCACTAATCTCTATTACCTCTAATTCCTTTTTTCTTGCCATCATAATTCCTCTCATGTTTGGAATTCGAAGATCATTTTCTTCAACCAATCCTTTTTGGCCACCAATGATAAGGGGTAGTTTCGTTAAAATATTCTCTTTACCCCCTTCAATTTCTCTAGAAGCCTCTACACTATCATCTGAAATATTTAGTTCAATACATTTATCAATAAAATTTATATTTGTAAATGCAGAGATCATACCTGGGACCATTCCTCCATTATAGTCAATTGACTCTCTTCCAGCAATTATTAAATCATATGAATTATTATTCACATAATTCGAAATATGTTTTGCAACAGAGTAGCCATCTTTAGGATCCTGATTGATTCTTATTGCTTTGTCAGCTCCGATAGCGAGTGCTTTTCTTAAAGTTGACTCAGTATCCTGTAGACCAACATTAATTACGTCAACAGTGGCGTTGTTTTTTTCTTTAAACCATATTGCTCTTGTCAATCCAAATTCGTCATTAGGGTTTATTATAAACTGAACACCAGTTTTATCAAATTTGCTATTGTTTTCAGAAAAATTAATCTTTGATGTTGTGTCTGGAACATGACTAATACATACAAGAATTTTCATAAGATTAGTGTTAAAAGTTGTTTATCAAAGTTACTAATTTGGGAAATAAAAAAACTTTAATTAGTAAATATTTTCAACTTATTAATGGTTAATTTTAACTGCTTTATTATTTTTGTCAAAAATTAAACTGTATGAGGACTATTCAATTTAGAGAAGCTGTTTGTGAGGCAATGAGTGAAGAAATGAGAACTGACGAAAGTATCTTTCTTATGGGAGAAGAAGTTGCTGAATATAATGGTGCATACAAGGCATCCAAAGGTATGCTTGATGAATTTGGTCCAAAAAGAGTTATTGACACGCCCATATCTGAACTTGGTTTTGCCGGGGTTGCAATTGGATCAACAATGACAGGAAATAGGCCTATTGTCGAATACATGACTTTTAACTTTTCACTTGTTGGAATAGATCAAATTATAAACAATGCTGCAAAAATTAGACAAATGTCTGGTGGTCAATTTAATTGTCCTATAGTTTTTAGAGGTCCTACTGCATCAGCTGGACAATTAGCTGCAACTCATTCTCAGGCTTTTGAGAACTGGTTCGCAAACACACCAGGGTTAAAGGTTATTGTTCCTTCAAACCCATATGATGCCAAGGGATTATTAAAATCAGCCATTCGTGATGATGACCCTGTTATTTTTATGGAGAGTGAACAGATGTACGGAGATAAAGGTGAGGTGCCAGAAGGCGAATATACAATCCCTATCGGAGTTGCTGACATAAAAAGGGAAGGATCAGATGTTACAATTATTTCATTTGGAAAGATCATTAAGGAAGCTTACAAGGCTGCTGATGAATTAGAAAAGGAAAATATTTCTTGTGAAATAATTGATTTAAGAACAGTTAGACCTATGGATCACGAAACAATTCTTAATTCAGTGAAAAAAACTAACAGACTTGTTATTTTAGAGGAAGCATGGCCTTTTGGGAATGTAGCTACTGAGATTACTTATCAGGTTCAATCTCAAGCTTTTGATTATTTAGATGCGCCGATTGAAAAAATCAATACAGCAGATACTCCCGCGCCCTATTCACCAGTTTTACTTAAAGAATGGCTCCCTAATAGCGATGATGTTATCAAAGCAGTCAAAAAGGTTCTCTACAAATAATCATAGAGTTTTTATTAATTAACTCTATTTCACTATTTTTGCCAACTAATTAAAAAAATTAACTATGGATGCAATGATGATATATATGCCAATAATCATGTCACTCTTAGGTCTAGCTTATGTTTTTGTAAGAAGATCTTGGGTTATGAAACAAGATGCCGGAGACGGAAAAATGAAAGAAATTTCTGATCATATTTATGAGGGGGCATTAGCTTTCTTGAATGCTGAATACCGTTTATTATCAGTATTTGTTCTTGTAGTAAGTGCAGTTTTAGCAGGTATTTCATTTATTGT
>Ga0075462_10000305_pt1 | contig 14620 bp, 10 predicted proteins | sample DEB08_DNA_4_FD_71487 | JGI IMG/M metagenome (GOLD analysis project Ga0075462, IMG submission 71487) | Aqueous microbial communities from the Delaware River and Bay under freshwater to marine salinity gradient to study organic matter... | ecosystem: Environmental > Aquatic > Marine > Coastal ...
AAAAAACAAACCCAGAAGTGCAGAGCTTTTATTGCAGCTTATATTTCTGGAGTTAGATTAATCGACAACATAAAACTTTATTAATATTCATGAATATTGAAATTGTAAAATCTAAAATTCACAGAGTTAAGGTAACAGGGGCTGATTTAAATTATATTGGAAGTATAACAATTGATAAAGATTTGATGGATGCTGCTAATATTATTGAGGGAGAAAAAATCCATATTGTAAATAATAATAATGGAGAAAGATTTGTGACTTATGTAATTCCCGGATCAAGAGGCTCTGGTGAAATTACTGTAAATGGGGCAGCAGCTAGAAAAGTTAGTATTGGAGACGTTTTGATTCTTATTACATACGCCTCAATGAAGCTTGAAGACGCTAAAAAATTTAAACCAAGTATAATTTTTCCAAATGAGGAAAACAATTTATTAACCTGATTTGAGTAAAGGAATAACAAATTATATTAAGATATTTTTGCCAATTTTTATAGGGGTGTTTTGTATTTACATTTCTTTTAGAAATATTAAATTTTCTGATTTCACACAATATTTTTTTGAAATAAATTATTTATGGGTTATCGTAGGAATAATACTAGGAGCCTTGAGTCATATTTCACGATCATACAGATGGAAATATTTAATTAATCCATTAGGCTATAAGCTTGGTTTTATAAATAGTGTTTTAGCTGTTTTTTCGGCTTATTTAATTAACTATACAATTCCTAGAGCTGGTGATTTAGCACGAGCAACAATGATTTCAAAATACGAGAATATACCACTTGAAAAAACATTAGGAACCATAGTAGCTGAAAGAGCAGTTGATGTTATTTGTATTTTGATAATAATTTGCATTGGATTAACGATTGAATTTCAAAGGATTTCAGAGAAGTTTATTTTATTAATTTCTGATAAAGAAATTTCGATAATTTTTATCTATTTAGGTTCGATATCGTCAATATTATTTATATGTTATTTAATGATAAAAAAATCTAAATATTATAAATCAATCATAAATTTTTTCTCTGGAATTGTAGAAGGTTTGACAGTTATATTTAAGATGAAAAATAGAAACCTATTTATTTTACATAGCATATTTATTTGGCTAATGTATATTCTCATGTTTTGGGCTACATCTAAAGCATTTATACAGTTGCATGAGGTGACATTTTTTCAGTTAATGATTTCATTTACGTTAGCAGCTTTATCTATTATGTTTTCTAATGGCGGAATAGGGATTTACCCATTAGCTGTAGAGGAATCATTAGGTTGGTATGGAATTCAGTCTAGTACAGGACTAGCATTCGGCTGGGTAAGTTGGTTATCTCAAACGATGATGGTTGTAATTTTTGGGGGTTTGTCCTTATTTATCTTACCTTTCATAAACGATAATAAGTCATGATAAAACACTCTTTAAATATATTTTTATTTATTATTTCGATAAATTTTTTAAGCTCACAAAACCTTGATTCTCTATATGTTTCAAGATTAAATGATACTATTTTGTCAAAATTTTTAAACGAAAAAAGATCATTAGAAATTCAATTACCAAGATCTTATAATATTGAATTAGAAAAAAATTACCCTTTAATGATTGTTCTGGACGGAGATTATATGTTTAATATAGTTGCAGGCAGTGTTGATTATCTATCTTATTGGGGAGATATTCCAGAGAATTTGGTTGTTGGAATTAGGCAAAAAGATTCCAGATTTAAAGATACAAGTGTATTTGATAACATTACGCATACTCCAATTACATCAACTGCTTCTTTTTACGATTTTATTGTCAATGAGTTAATTCCGTATTTTTCTAAAAATTATAGGATTTCAAATTTTAGAATTGTTGTCGGTCAAGAAAGAACAGCAAATTTTGCTAATTTTTTTCTTTTGAAAGATAACCCTCAAATAAGAGGAGTAATTTCAATAAGTCCTAAAATTTCTGAAAACATGAGTAGATATTTAAGTGAGAACTTATCTAAGGTAAACTCCAAAATAGTTTATACTTTATCTTCTTCTAAGAAAGATTTTGAAAGTATATATAAAAATGTTATTGAGTTAACAGCATCTTTAGATTCGATTGATAATAAAAATTTAAAATTTGAGTCTTTGATTTTTGACAAAGAAAATCATTACATTCTACCATCTGTGAGTGTCCCAAATTCGATAAGAAAAACATACTCAATTTATTCTGATATTGATAAAGTTGAGTATGATTCTATCATATCAAATCTTAATACTTCACCGATAGATTATCTGAAAAATAAGTATCAATTAATAAAGGACTTTTACGATGAGGATAAGACTATTTCTATGAATGATTTTATGGCGGTAGAAGAATATATCGAAGAAAACGAATTTTTTAATTTATACAATGAATTGTCAGAATTAGCAAAACAAGAATATCCTGGAACTATTTTGCCAAGTTATTACAAGGGTAGATTTATTGAAGAAACTGGGGACCCCAAGAAAGCCATGCATATTTATAGATCAGCTTATAACATGAAAGAAGTAAAAGGTCTAACAAAAGAATATTTACTAGAGTTAGCAGAAAGAATTAAAGAGGATTTTAATTATTAGTTTATGTCCAAAATTAAAACGACTTTTCATTGTCAAGAATGTGGAGCTGAATATGCTAAATGGCAAGGTCAATGCAATAAGTGTGGGAGTTGGAATTCAATTGTTGAAGAAATTAAACAAACTTCAACCGAAAAAATATGGGATCAAACTAAGTCTGAATTAAATTCAGGACATAGTCAACCAAAATCAATTGATGAAATACAAATTAAAGATGAGTATAGAATTGAAACTAAAGACAAAGAGTTCAATCGGGTTTTGGGCGGCGGTATAGTTCCAGGTTCGATTACTTTGCTTGGAGGTGAACCTGGAATTGGTAAAAGCACTCTTTTTTTACAGATTTCATTAAAAATAAATAATAGAGTTTTATATGTTTCAGGGGAAGAAAGCGAAAATCAAATTAAGATTAGAGCTAACAGGATAAATTATTCTAATAGTGAATGTCTAATATATTCTGAAAATAAATTAGAAAGTATTTTTGCTCAAGCTGAAAAAATTAAACCAAATATTTTAATTATTGATTCAATTCAAACCTTGACGACCAATACTGTTGATTCGTTACAGGGTAGTATTACACAGCTTAAAACATGTACAGCGGAACTTATTAATTTTGGAAAAAAAACCTCTATCCCTATCATGCTAATTGGTCATATAAATAAAGATGGAAATATTGCTGGGCCAAAAGTTTTAGAGCATATGGTTGACACTGTTTTGCAATTTGAGGGTGATAGAAATCACTTATATAGAATTTTACGTGTTAAGAAAAATAGATTTGGATCAACAAATGAAATTGGAATTTATGAGATGGTAACTGAGGGTTTAAAAGAGATAATTAACCCTTCCGAAATTCTTATTGGAAATTCAGAACAAAAACTAAGTGGTACCGCTATTTGTGCGTCTGTTGAGGGCTCTCGGCCTTTTTTAATTGAGGTACAAGCTCTAGTTAGTACAGCTGTTTACGGAACACCACAGAGAAGTACTACAGGCATAAACTCTAAGAGATTAAACATGTTGTTAGCGGTTTTAGAAAAAAGAGCAGGTTTTCATTTAGCCTCAAAGGATATTTTTTTAAATATTACAGGTGGTTTAAAAGTTGAAGATACAGGAAATGATTTAGCGATTATAGCTGCAATTTTATCTTCTAATAATGATCTAAATATTCCTGAGGATTATTGTTTCGCTGCTGAGGTGGGTTTATCTGGTGAAATTAGACCTGTTAGCAGAGTTGACCAGAGAATCAAAGAAGCAGAAAAACTAGGCTTTTCTAAAATATTCATTTCAAAATATTGTGATACAACTGTAGCAAAAAAAATTCAGATAGTTTATTTGACTAGTGTAGAGGATTTGATCGATAAGATTTCCTAATAGTTAAGTAAATTTAGTATTTTCGTTCCCTCAATAAATGATTAAAAACCAATGATTTTCAAGGAATATAAAAAATTAAATCTTTCCCAAATTTCAGACGAAATTTTATCACGCTGGGATGATAAAGATATTTTTAGAAAATCAGTTGAAAAATCAAATGATAAAGATCCATTTATCTTTTTTGAAGGCCCTCCCTCAGCTAATGGGCTTCCAGGAATTCATCATGTTTTAGCTCGTTCCATAAAAGACATTTTTCTTAGATATAAAACAATGAAGGGTTATCATGTTCAACGTAAGGCAGGTTGGGATACTCATGGTTTACCCGTTGAATTAGGAGTTGAAAACAATTTAGGTATAACTAAAGAAGATATTGGAAAAAAAATCACAATCGAAGATTACAATAACGAATGTAAAAAGGCTGTGATGAAATACACCGATATCTGGAATGATCTAACAAAAAAAATGGGTTATTGGGTTGATGTTGATAACCCATATATTACATATACTTCAAAATATATGGAGTCTGTATGGTGGCTTTTAAAAGAAATATATAGAAAGGATTTAATGTATAAAGGCTATACAATCCAACCATATTCACCAAAGGCTGGTACAGCAATTAGCTCACACGAGTTAAATCAGCCCGGAACCTATCAGGACGTTACTGACACAACTGTTACTGCTCAATTTAAAATAAAGAAAGAAGGACTGCCAAAATTTTTAAATTCAGAAAACGATATTTTCGTACTTGCATGGACCACTACACCATGGACATTACCAAGTAATACTGCATTGACGGTTGGTCCAAAAATTAGCTATTCCTTGATTAAGTCATTTAATCAGTATACTGGTTTAATTGGAGATTATATTGTTGCAGAAGATTTGATTTCAAAACAATTTTCAGGAAACTATTATGAAGTTTTTGATGTAGCTGAAATTAAAAAATATGTGTTTGAATCTAAGGCGATTCCCTTTTATAAGGTTTGTTCATTTCAAGGAAAAGATTTAGAAAATATTCGATACGAACAACTTTTAGAATACACCAAACCTTTTGACTCTCCAGAAAATGCATTTAGAATAATTACTGGAGATTTTGTAACAACAAGTGATGGTACAGGTATTGTCCATACTGCACCAACTTTTGGAGCAGATGATGCTCTTGTTGCAAAAGCTGCGACACCTCCAGTTCCTCCGATGCTTGTCAAAGATGAAGCAGGTGATTTAGTTCCTTTGGTTGATTTACAAGGAAAATTTAGACCTGAAATGGGTGAGTTTTCAGGAAAATTTGTTAAGAACGAATATTATAATTCTGAAAATATTCCGGATAAATCTGTAGATGTTGAAATTGCAATTAAGCTCAAAACCGAAAATAAGGCGTTTAAAGTAGAAAAATATAAGCATAGTTATCCAAACTGTTGGAGAACAGATAAGCCCATCCTTTACTACCCTATTGACTCTTGGTTTATAAGCGCCTCTAAGTATAGAGAAAAAATGGTTTCTCATAATAAAAAAATTAATTGGAAACCTAAATCAACTGGTGAAGGAAGATTTGAAAAGTGGCTTGAAAATGTAAACGATTGGAATCTTTCAAGATCAAGATTTTGGGGAATTCCATTACCAATTTGGAGAACTGAGGATGGAAAGGAAGAAATATGTATTGGGTCGATTCAGGAATTGATTAATGAAATAAAAAAGTCTATTGAAAATGGATTTATGAATAAAAATCCTTTTGAAGATTTTGTAATAAATAATTTTTCAGATGAAAACTATTCAAAAATTGACCTTCATAAGAATATAGTGGATGAAATTATTTTGGCTTCAAACTCTGGTAAAAAGATGTATCGTGAAGCAGATTTAATCGATGTTTGGTTTGATTCTGGAAGTATGCCGTATGCTCAATGGCACTATCCTTTCGAAAACAAAGATTTTATTGACAAAAAAAGATTTTACCCAGCTGATTTTATAGCTGAAGGTGTTGATCAAACAAGAGGTTGGTTCTATACTCTTCACGCTATAAGTACTATGGTATTTGATTCTGTTTCATATAAAAATGTAGTTTCAAATGGTCTTGTTCTTGATAAAAATGGTCAAAAAATGTCAAAAAGATTAGGTAATGCTATTGACCCATTTAAAACGCTTTCTGATTTTGGTCCTGATGCTACGAGATGGTATATGATTTCGAATTCAAACCCATGGGACAATTTAAAGTTTGATCTTGGTGGTGTTGAAGAAGTGAAAAGAAAATTATTTGGAACTCTTTATAATACCTATTCATTTTTTGCACTTTACGCAAACATCGATAAATTCAGATTTGATGAAAATGACATTCCATTTGACCAAAGACCTGAATTAGACAGATGGATTTTGTCAGAATTAAATTCGTTAATTGTTAATGTTGATCAATTTTATAATGATTATGAACCTACGAAAGCTGCAAGGGCAATAAATAATTTTGTTATTGACAATTTAAGTAATTGGTACGTAAGATTAAGTAGAAGAAGGTTTTGGAAAGGAGATTATGAAAAGGATAAGATATCTGCATATCAAACATTACATAGAGTGTTAATTGATGTAGCAAAATTATCAGCGCCTATTTCTCCATTTTTCATGGATAGGCTATATATTGACCTGACTAAAAATATAAAAAATGATTTTTCTGAAAGTATTCATTTAGAGGAATTTCCGGTAGCAGATATATCAAAAATTGATTTAAAATTGCAGGAAAAGATAAAATATGCTCAGATCATTTCTTCATTAACATTATCTCTTAGAGCTAAAGAAAAAATTAAAGTAAGGCAACCATTGTCTAAGATTTTGATTCCGATAACCAGCTCTGGTCAAAAGAGTATAATTAACAGTGTTTCCGATGAAATCAAGCGTGAAGTTAATGTTAAGAGTATTGAGTTTTTAGAAGGAGAATCAGATCTATTGGTAAAATCAATAAAACCCAATTATAAAAAATTGGGCCCAACACATGGAAGGTATATGAAGGAAATCTCAAGTCTTGTACAATCTCTTGATAATTCAAGTATAGTAGACCTGGAAAAAACAGGAAAAATTGATTTATTAATTGACAAAAAAACTATAACTTTCAATATTGATGATTTTGAAATTTCATCTAAGGATATAGAGGGCTGGCAGGTTGCAAACGAAGGAAATATCACTGTTGCACTTGACATTTCAATAGACGATGAGCTTAAAAATGAAGGAATTGCAAGAGAAGTTGTAAGTAAAATTCAAAATTTAAGAAAATCAGAAGGTTATGAAGTAACAGATAGGATTAATCTTACCTTCAATGGAGATGATGAAATACAAAAAGCAATAAGTAAAAATTTAGAATATGTTAAAACCGAAACTTTATCAAACTCAATCCAATTTAATGTTGAAGGAGATAAAGGAATAGATATTATATTTGATAAATTAAAAACCAAAATATTTATAACTAAAGTTTAAACTATGAGTAATGATGTAAATATTAGATATTCAGATTCTGATTTAACAGAATTTAAAAAATTAATTAACGAAAAAATAGATAAAGCTAAGCATGATCTTGAGCTTATTAAAAGTGCTTATATGAATGATCATAATAACGGTACTGAAGACACTTCTCCAACATTTAAGGCATTTGACGAAGGAAGTACGGTTATGAGTAAAGAGTCTAACTCTCAGCTAGCCCTTAGACAAGAAAAATTTATTAGAGATTTAAAAACTGCTCTTATAAGAATCGAGAATAAAACTTATGGGATTTGTAGAGTTACAGGGAAACTTATTTCTAAGAAAAGGCTAATGCTAGTACCTCATGCTACTTTAAGTATAGAGGCAAAGAATATGCAGAAATAGCAATCTTCTTTTAATCTTAATTAACTTTGGTGGTATATTTGAGATATGCCAAAAAATAAATTTTCAGATTTCTTAAAAAACTTAACTAAGTCTCCTGGTGTTTACAAGTTTTTAGACAAATCTAGTAATGTAATTTATATAGGTAAAGCTAAAAATTTAAGAAATAGGGTACGTTCATATTTTTCAACAAATCATTCAGACGAAAAAACAAAATCATTAGTTTCAAACATCAATGATATTTCAATCATTCTTGTTGAAACTGAATCTGATGCACTTTTGCTTGAAAATAATCTGATAAAAAAGTTTAAACCTAAATACAATATATTATTAAAAGATGGCAAATCATACCCTTGGATTTGTGTAAAAAAGGAAAGATTTCCAAGGATTTTTTTAACCAGAAATGTAATCAATGATGGGTCTGATTATTTTGGCCCATATACCAACATAAAGACAATTAACACCCTCTTAGATTTAGTAAATAACATTTATCCAATAAGAAAAACAAATTATAATTTATCACAAAAAATTCTAGATGATCAAAATATAAAACTATCACTAAGAGTTCTTGAAAAAAACGGACATTTTATAATATTAGGTTTTGAAAAAGATGATTTTTCGTCTGAAGATTTAATTTCAGAAAAAAAATATGATGAGATAATAAAATCGGTTAAAAGTATTTTAGGCGGAAAATTTTCAAAATCAAAATCTCAACTTAAAAAACAAATGATTTCATTTTCAAAATTAGAAGAATTTGAAAAAGCAGAAGAATGTAAAATTAAGCTTAAAGCATTAGAGAATTATCAGTCAAGATCAATGGTAGTCAGTTCAAAGATTAAAGATCTTGATGTCTTTTCGCTTATCTCTGACCAAGAATATGCTTATGTCAATTTTACCCAAATTTCAAATGGCTTTGTAATAAGCTCGTTTAACACTCATATTAAAAAATCAAATGTTGTTCAAGATAAAATCATTTTAGAGCAATTAATTCCACAGATTAAACTCAAGTTCTTATCTAGATCTAAGCAGATGTGTTCAAATATTACTGTCGATTCGATTGACTATGATAAATCACAGGTTCCAATCTTAGGAGAAAAAAAACATTTAGTTGAAATGTCGATCAAAAATATAAAAAACTATAAGATCAATTTCTTTAAATCTAAATTGGCTTCAAAATCAACCAACAGTAATTCAAGGATTTTGTCTACTTTGCAAAATGACTTAAATATGGATTCTTTTCCTTCCCACATTGAATGCTTCGACAACTCTAATTTTCAAGGCTCTTTTCCTTCATCAGCTTGTGTTGTTTTTAAAAACGGTAAACCTTCAAAACGAGATTATAGACATTTTAATATTAAAACTGTTACATCACCTGACGATTTTGCTTCTATGAAAGAGGTGGTTTACAGAAGATATTCAAGATTGATTAACGAAAATAAAAGTCTTCCAAACTTAATAGTTATTGATGGGGGTAAAGGTCAACTTTCTTCATCGGTAAAATCTTTAAAAGAATTAGGAATCGACAAAAAGGTAACAATTATCGGAATTGCAAAAAGATTGGAGGAAATATATTTTCCCAACGAAAGCACTCCATTATACATAGATAAAAAATCAGAATCGCTTAAATTAATTCAAAAACTGAGAGATGAAGCACATCGATTTAGTTTAAGACAATACAGAAACAGAAGGGATAATAATTTTATTGATTCTGAGTTAAATAAAATTGATGGAATCGGAGAAAAAACAGCAATAAGCTTAATTAAGGAGTTTAAGTCGGTTAATAATATTAAGATCAAGTCAATTGAAGAATTAAAATCTATTGTGGGGCAAAAAAGAGCAAAAATTGTATATGATTATTATAATAAATAGATGAAATATTATTTTATAATACTTTTATTTTTATCTGTGATTAATTCTAATGCTCAGAGTAAAATGGCATTCAAATCAGGCGAGTGGTTTAAATATAAGCTTTCTTACAGCGGCTGGTTTAAGGCTGGTGAAGCTACTGTGAATTTAATTGAAGATATAAACAACAACGAACTATTACATGCTAAGATGATTGGCAAGACTACTGGCCCTATAAATTTATTCTTTAAAGTTTATGATAGATATGAGAGTTTTTTTTATAAAGATAAAATCTTACCAAATAAATTCGTTAGAAATATTTATGAAGGAGGTTACACAAAAAATATTGAAATTTTGTTTAATCAAAAATCAAAAACCGCAAAAGTTAAAGATTATAAAAAAAATTCTTCTGAGGTTTTTTCATTTAAAAACAAGTCTCAGGATATGGTATCAGTTTTTTATTATTTAAGAAATACTTTCAGTTTAGATAAATTAGATGATAGTAATGAAATATCCATTGATATGTTTTTTGATTCTGAGAATTATAAATTAAAAATAAAGTATTTGTCAACTGAAGTTTTAAATACTAATTTTGGAAAAATTTTATGCTATAAAATTCAACCTTACGTTCAGTCAGGAAGAGTTTTCAAAAAAAATGAAAGTTTAACTATGTGGATAACCGCTGATAAAAATAGGATTCCTATTAAAATAAAAGCAGACCTATTAGTTGGATCAATACGAATTGATCTAGAATCATTTAGTAATCTAAACAACCCGTTTGAAATTAAATTTGATTAGATGAAAAGGTTAATTAAAATTTTATTTCTTTCTCTTCTAATAACTGCTATTATTTTTTTATTTTTTTATTTATTTAGGCTAGTTTTTAATTCTTCAGAAAAAGAGATTTATATAGTAGAAAAAGAAAATATTGAATTTGGATTTAATTTAGATAATTTCAAGGTTGACAGAGATACTATTCAATTTGGAGATAGTTTTGGAGAGATTATGTTAAGAAATAAACTATCATATTCTCAAATTTATAATATTGTCCAAAGTATAAAAGATTCCTTTGATGTGAGATGGTTGACAGCTGGTAAGCCGTATACGATTCTTTCTTCAAAAGATAGTTTAGTTACCCCTCAATATTTTATATACCAACCAAACCTACTTAATTATGTTGTAATTGACTTTTCAAACTTTGATTCTATAATGGCCTACAATAAGAAAAAGCCATTTAAGATTGTTAATAAAACTACATCTGGGATAATCAGCAATAGTCTTTCTGAAACTATGGATGAAAATGGTTTACCCTGGGAATTAATAAATCAACTTTCAGATGTATATGCTTGGACAATTGATTTTACAAGAATACAAAAAGGTGACAGTTTTAAAATAATATATAATGAGAGATATATTGAAGATACAATTCTGGTTGGAATTAAAAATATCGATGCTGCATATTTTAATCACAATGGAGAAGAATTGTATGCATTTAATTTTGTCACAGACTCATTAAAACAAACACCTGAATTTTATGACCAAAACGGAAATAGTTTGCAAAGGACTTTTTTAAAGTCCCCAGTTAGATTTAGTAACATCTCCTCAAGATATAATTTAAAGAGAAGAATTGCTTATTATGGCAATAAGGTACGACCTCATAAAGGAACTGATTTTGCAGCGCCAACAGGCACCCCAATTATGGCTACCGCAGACGGAAGAGTTGAAAAATCTGCGTATACAAGAGCAAATGGGTATTATGTTAAAATAAAACATAATAACACTTATTCAACTCAGTATTTACACATGCAAAAAAATGGTAGAGTGAAAAAAGGTCAGTATGTAAAACAGGGAGATGTAATTGGTAGAATAGGTATGACTGGAAATACATCAGGCCCCCACGTTTGTTATAGATTTTGGAAAAATAATCGACAAGTGGATCCATTTAAACAAAAATTACCGCCTGGTAAGCCAGTTCCCTCAGAATTAAAAGTTAATTTTGATATATATAAAGTCCCTCTGGAGGAATCTTTGAATCAGATAAATTTTCAATAATGTCACTAAAATCAATAAACCCTACAAAAACTAATTCTTGGACTAATCTAAGAAACCATTTCAATGATATTAAAGATATTCATATCTGCGAATTGTTTAATGAGGATGCCCACAGATTAGAGACATTAAGTATTGAATGGGAAGATTTTTATTTTGATTTTTCAAAAAATAAAATCAATTCTGTGACAATTAATTTATTCAATGATTTACTGGAGGAAATTGATTTAAAATCATCTATAAAAAAGTATTTTACAGGAGAGAAAATAAACTCAACTGAGTCAAGGGCAGTTCTTCACACGGCTCTAAGGGCTTCTGAAAACGAAAAAATTTTAGTTGATGGGAAAGATATTATTCCTGAAATTACAAAAGCTAAAGAAAAGATTAAGTTGTTTACAGAATCTATTCTTACGGGAAATCACACAGGATTTAAGGGTCATAAAATCACCGACATAGTTAATATTGGTATCGGAGGTTCTGATCTGGGACCATCTGTGGTTGTTGAGTCTCTTTCTCATTATAAAACAGATTTGAATTCTCATTTCGTTAGTAATGTTGACGGAGATCACCTAAATGAAGTTTTAGGTAAAGTAAGACCAGAAACAACGATTTTTATAATAGTTTCAAAGACCTTTACTACAATTGAAACACTAACAAATGCAAATTCTGTTAGAACTTGGTTTTTGAACGCGGCTAGTGAGAATGATATTTCAAAACACTTTGTTGCTGTAAGTAGTAATATCGAAAAGGCTGTTGAATTTGGGATTAATCCTGAGAACATATTTCCCATGTGGGATTGGGTTGGAGGTAGATTCTCTTTGTGGAGTTCAGTTGGAATTTCGATTAGCTTATCTATTGGATATGAAAAATTTGAGGAATTACTTTTGGGAGCAAGAAAAATGGATTTACACTTCAAATCCAATGAATTTTCTAAAAATATCCCTGTTTTAATGGCTTGTTTGAGTATGTGGTATAATAATTTTTTCAATTACCAAACCCATGCTGTAATTCCATATTCTGAAAATTTAAAAAGTTTTAGTAAATATTTACAACAAGCATCCATGGAAAGTAACGGAAAACAAACTGATAGATCTGGAAATTTAACAAATTACGAAACTGGTCAAATCATCTGGGGTCAAACTGGAACAAATGCTCAGCACTCCTTTTTTCAACTTCTTCATCAAGGATCAAAAATTATACCCTCAGATTTTATTGGTTTTAAAAACTCAATAAAAGGAAATGAAGTTCATCATGATATTCTCATGGCTAATTTTTTTGCTCAGACTAAAGCCTTGATGAATGGCACAATCAACGAAAAGGTTGAGAGCAATCACAGGTTGTTTAAAGGTGATAGGCCTACAAATACGTTTTTAATAAATAAACTTTCCCCATCATCCTTAGGATCTTTAATTGCAATGTACGAGCACAAGATTTTCACATTAGGAGTCATATGGAATATTCTCAGCTTTGATCAATTTGGGGTAGAATTAGGCAAAAAACTTGCAACTAATATTCTTCAAGATCTTGCAAGTCAAGACTTTAATAGTCACGATTCTTCAACAAAAACCCTATTAAATAGATATTCTTCTACAGATTAGATTTAATTGTTTTAACCTGAAATGTTAATAATTGAAGAATAATTTATTAATGTTGATATAACAATAAGTTATAAATATTATCTATTTTTGCCCTGTAATAATATAATTAAACGTAAAACAAATTATGAAAAACATTACTCACAAATTATTTTTTGTAGCACTTCTACTAATGGGTACTACAATTTATGCTCAAGAATCATCCGAAGAAAATTGGGAAGATCTTGAGGAATTAGAGGAGATTGTTTTAGTCGGAGGTGGGGTTATTGACCTTGCTGAGGATAGAAAAACTCCTGTTGCGGTTTCTACCATTACTGGTGAAGAAATCCAAAAAAAGATTGGAACGCAAGATATTACAATGACTCTTGCAAATACTCCATCTATTTATGTAGCTGGTCAATCAGGTGCGTTTGGTGATACTAGAATTGCTGTACGTGGTTTTGGTCAGGACAATACCGCTTTCATGTTAAATGGTCAGCCAATTAACGGAATGGAAGATGGTAAAATGTATTGGTCTAACTGGTCTGGTATGAATGATATTGCAAATGTTGTTCAGATTCAGAGAGGTTTAGGTGCTTCTAAATTAGCAATATCATCTGTTGGTGGTACAGTGAATTTTGTAATGAGATCTACTTCTAAGCAGCAAGGTGGTTTTGCTTATGCTGGTTTTGCTAATGATAATTACTTAAAAACTACTTTCTCTTATGATACTGGTGAAAATGATAATGGGTGGTCTACGAGCTTCCTATTGACTCACTGGCAAGGAGATGGTTATGCTGAAGGCACTTTTGGTCAGGGTCAAACTTATTTCTTTTCATTAGGATATAAGATGAATGACAAGCACAACTTTAATTTTTTAATGACTGGTGCTCCACAATGGCATGACCAAAACTTTTCAAAAAGTATTGCTACATATTTAGATAAAGGTAGAAAGTACAATAATAACTATGGTTATTATGGTGACAGATACCTAACTGAGAGAAGAAACTTTTATCACAAACCAGTATTTAACCTAAACTGGGACTATAAAATTGATGATAAGTCAAGTTTATCTACTGTTTTATATGCTTCTACCGGTAACGGTGGGGGAACTGGTGGTAGAGGTCAATTAATCAGAACTGATGAAGGATATATAGATTATGATGCAATTTATGCTTATAACTTATCTACTTCAGGGGCTGGCGGTAATTTTGCTGCCGAAGGTGGTTATATTACTAGAGCTTCTATGAATATGCACAATTGGTTAGGTGCGGTATCAAATTATGAGACTCAATTATCTGATAATTTATCTTTCAACGTTGGTGTTGACTTAAGAACTTATTATGGTGAGCACTTTAGAATCGTTGAAAATTTCCATGG
>Ga0075462_10000311_pt1 | contig 14570 bp, 7 predicted proteins | sample DEB08_DNA_4_FD_71487 | JGI IMG/M metagenome (GOLD analysis project Ga0075462, IMG submission 71487) | Aqueous microbial communities from the Delaware River and Bay under freshwater to marine salinity gradient to study organic matter... | ecosystem: Environmental > Aquatic > Marine > Coastal ...
CCAGTATCAGGTGTGTATTTATATTTACAACCTTTCCAATCAGAAGGTAAGTCTGTAACATTTTCATAGTAGTTATAATCAGATCGTTTTAATTCCATTAACTCTAATACAATTTCATTGTCTGCATTTCTTATTACTACTCTATCTTCAAGAAAATCTAACTGCTCTTCATCAAGAAAAATAAAAGTACATACATCTTTGTTTACTGTATTAATAATAACTTCTTCAGTTTGATTGTTACCTTCAGTATCAATGTAATTATTAATTAAAGTTTCTTCTTCATCTTCTTTAGTTTTTGTTAATACTTTAGTCATTTAGATTCTCCATATCTACATACTCATCGTTTTCAACAAAGCCATCTGTTTCATTATAATAATATTTGCACGGCATAAACCCTTCTGGAATATCTTCATTATTAACAGTAAAAATTTCTGTGTTGTTTATGTTTAAGTCAGATATTTTATATGTACCATTAACTGTAATATTATTTTCATTCTGAACTATAACATCTTGATCATAAAATTTTTCTAAAACTAATCCAGTTACATCTTTGTCGTAATCATTTTCCTCACCCCATACTGCATCTGCATCATCAGGGTTTGGTTCTCTTGGAACATGGACTCTTTCTATAACATTTTTGTATGTAATTATTTTCATAATATATCCTATGTTAATTGTATTTCTGTTGCAGACAGTGTAACACCAATTTGTTTTTGGCTTGCTCCTACACTATTAACAGAAAGTATATTGCCTGTAGTTGAATCTATCACTGCTAATTTTGCTGGTGTTAAACCACTTAAATCACTAGCAGTACTACCAGCTACTTTAACTAAAGCTGTATTGTTTGCTGTAGCTGATTCAGTTGTTATTCCAACAAAATTTGTAAAAGCATTTTGTGCTTCTGGTCCAATAAACCATGATGTTGGTTTACCATTACCAGCATTTTGAGGCTGGCTTACACCAGTATTAAAAACTATCCATTGGTTTGGATCACCAGCTTTTCTAAAAGGTATTATTCCAGAAGTTGATGCACTGTTAATTGTTATATTGTTTGCATCTACAAATGTACCAGTTACTTGTGGGCTATTTGTATTGTTTGATGTAGTTGAGGTAGTATCTGTTACATAATGATAGTAAAGTTTATGATCTGAACCACTGTTGTAACCAATCATTAATATATATTTACCACTATCAAAATCATTTATTACTTTACACAAATTACCTTGACCAAAAGAAATATTACCTCCAGTGTATAATGATAATGCTTCACTATCAGTAGGTTGATTTGAAGTTCCTTGCTTCATATCAAATGTAAAATATCTCATAGTTCCAGAGCTGTCTGGCCTGTACATAACTGCCATACCTACTCTACCTTGACCTGTATTTGATGGATGTAAACTTAAACCAATATTACTACCACCCATATTTTGATGACCACTATTGTTACTTGCATTCATAAAAGAAGTAGCACTATAACCAGTCGAAGTACCTGAGCCATATATTTTTGTAAGACCACCATAATTTGTATAACCGTTTCTCATGTGAGCTAAATAAAATTCACGTTGTGTTGGATGTTTAACTAATTGAAAATAACCTTTATCTGGGTAACCATAAGAAGCACCACTATTCATTGATTGTTCTGATCTACCTAATTGACTAGCAGTTTTATCAGAACCACTACCGTGATAAAAAGCACCATAAGATGTGTAACTGTTTTCATACCATTGTCCAGCACCACTTCCTATTATTATCCATTGTCCAAATCTTGTTACACTATTAGAAGTTATTGATGCGTTTTCCCATTGAACATCAATGCCGTGTCTATTACCTGATATATTTCTAAAGTATGTTCCTGACATAGTCACAGAACTACCTTGAGCTGTAAATGTTGAACCATCAAATGTGTAAGTTTGATATTTATAAGTTGAATTAGTAGTGGTAACAACAAGCAACCAATGACCAGTACCATCTGGATGCTTACCTTCTGCTATTGAAAACGCACCAGTATTAGATGACCATAGTGTATTGTAACTACCCCATGTTATTCCTGTTCCAGATTTAACACCTACTTTATAATTAATTTTAGATGTTCCTGTAGATGGATAAAACACAATGTACTTGTCATGTTCAGCATTGTAATGAATTTCAGAACCACCAACACCATCATGTATTTTATCATCGTTATTATTATCATATGCTAAAGATGAATCAGTTGTCACAGATATATTATCTGTAATAAAGTTTCTAGCTTTAGCAATTTTACCATCATTTGTAATACCAACAGCGTCACCAGCTGTAATATTTTCATATGCTGTAAATTGTTTTACACCAGTAGGACCAGGTTTTCTCCATAAACTTGTTGCGCTTACAGCTGTACCTAATGAAACTTCTCCAGATGTACTAACTACTCCAGCATTATTAGTAAAGTAAGCAGAACCAATAGTAAGTCCAGTTAAAGAATTATTAACTCCACCTTCAATAGTAACAGTAACAGGATTACCATTAGTTGCAGTACTATCAGCTACACCTAAAAATAAATTACCAGTTAAGTTAGATGTTGTTTGTGTTGCACCTATAATTGCTCTTTTGTATCCAGTTGTTCCAGCTCTATACACAGTAATATCATTACCACCAGTAGTAATAAACGATCTAATTCCTGTGTTACTGTTATATGCACCAGCACTTGGCGTAATCATTTCTCTTATATTGGTTGATCTTGTTTCTGGATTACCAATACCGTGTGTAACTTCTACCATTTTAAATTTATTAGAGTCTGAGTAATCAATCATACCAAGATATTGTTTTTTTGTTGTATGATCGTAGTACATATCACTAGCTTTAAATTCATATTTGTTAGAATAAGAACCACTTGTGTCCATAAATTGCGCAAGGTTTGTAGTTAAAGTTTCTGGTTGCCACCAATTACCATTACTAGCAGTTTGCATTTTAACGCCGATCATATTAACACCAGTGTCATCACCAGCAGTACTGTTTCTTCCTACATAAGCTACATCTATTCTGCCTTTATCCTTATTGTATGCCATTCCAAGAACATATGTTCTACCATTAGTTGGGGGTCTAAAGTCATATGTTTCACTATAAGTTGAGTTACCTTCTTGAGTAGTATCATACTGTAAACCATATGTGTCATAACCAGCTTCTCGCTTTAGCCAAGAAAAAATTAAACCACCATCAGTAGTTGAAACATTACTGCTAGTACCTCTATATGTAGGTTTATTTTTACCATTGTAACATACAAGAATAGAACCAAATGTTGGATCATATTCCATTCTTGGTATAGTGTCATGGAAACCACCTTGTTGTTGTTCGTAACCCCAGTTACTTCTACCATATGACATACCTTGACTATATCCTGTAGGATAAGCCCATGCGTTATGCCAATACCACATATTACTTCCATAATATGATCTAAACATAAAGTTTAATCTGTTAGCATTTCCATCAAAAGCAGCAGCAATACCTGCGTGACTATGGTTTTGACCACCACCAGCTATTTGATAATAATTACCTACAGTGTTGCGAATAGATTTTCCATCAGAATCTAAAACTGAAAACCATCCAGCTCCATACCTAGTATAAGTAGAGTTTGTTCTTGTTATATAAGCATATACTTGATAGTTAGCGTAGTTTTCACCGCCCATTCCATCACCAGAGCCTGTGCTACTATTCATTCCATTGTCTGGCATATATACTAAATGACTGTCACCTTCGCTATAACAATAATCTACTTGTCCACTGTTTAAAACTTTAGCTGTACCCCAGTCTATAGTTCTAGCAGAGTCGTCAACTTTACCAGCTCTAACTTCTACATAACCTGACGCATTTCTATATAAAACAACAATACTATTTAACACTTCATTATAATGCCAACCTTTAATATCAGAGTTAGTAGTATCAATATCGTATTGATTATTGTTATAACTTACAGTTGCAACAATTTTTTCAGCAGTACCAGTTGATGTTAGGATGCAAGGATCACCAGCAGTAACAGTACCAGAAGCGTTTACAGTTACAGAACCACCTGATGGTGGTAAATTTTTTAAAGCAGAACCATCTAATGATGTTGGAACATTAGCATAATTACCCATATAACCATGAGCAGAACACTGATAATAAAGTATAGGAGGTGTATCTTCATTTACTTCTATTTGTGTGTATGCTCCAGAAGAACCTGGCGTACCAGATGTAGTTACATTTGTTGTATATGCTGTAGTTTTTGCAGCATCTTTATAAAATAATAATGGATGACCAGAGTTACTTGCATCAGATTGATCAAATTTATATACATATCCTGATGAAGATGTTACGCCATCAGCACCTCCAAATGTTAAAGCTGGAGATTCAACACCATCTATAAAATAACCACTACTACTGCCATCACCATTATAAGGATGACCAGATGTTTTACTTGCTACAGTTACAGTAAATGTTACAGGAGCAGAAGATGAACCATAATCTGTTGATATAGATTTAGCTGATATTAATGTAGCATTTGTTATTGCTTTATCATTAGCGTCAAGATTGCCACCAAGTTGTGGAGTTGTATCTTCAACAATATTAGCCATTGGACCAGCTGGTCCTTGAGGCCCAGTAGCACCAGTCGGACCAGTAGCTCCTGTATTACCTTGTGGTCCTTGTGGTCCAGTATTACCAGTCGCACCTTGAGGGCCTGTAGCTCCAGTCGGTCCTGTTAAGTTAGGGCTAGTAACTGTTTGTGTAGTTCCATTAGATAATGTGTGAACAATATCATATGTACCATTATTATTATTAGTTAAAGCAATGCCTGTAATTGCTGTACCAGTTGCACCGGTAGCACCAGTATTACCAGTAGCACCTTGTGGACCAGTCGGACCAGTAGGACCAGTTGGTCCAGTGTTTCCTGTAGCACCTTGAGGTCCAGTTGCGCCAGTTGCTCCAGTTGCACCTCTTAAATTTTGTGATGTAAAACTATGACTACTTCCATCAGAAAAAGTTAAGTTAATTGTTTCTGTATAATTATTATTAGATGTAGAAGAAAATCCTGTAACAGTAATACCAGATGTACCAGCTGGTCCAGTAGGACCAGTAGGCCCAGCTGCTCCTTGCGCTCCTGTTGCTCCAGTAGCTCCTGTTGCTCCAGTTGCACCAGCTGGTCCAGTAGGACCAGTTAAGTCAGGAGTTACAATAGTATATGTTTGTCCACCAACAGCAGTAAACACAATATCCATTGTGCCATCGCCATTGTCAGTTTTAGCAACACCACTAAAACCAGTAGTAACACCACTACCATCTAAGTCAGCAGTTCCAATAGAACCATCTGTTACCATTCTACCATGTACTGTAGTAATAGCCATTATTCTTCTCCTTTAGGATTCCTATCTTTAATTTCTTTTATAGTTTCTCTCCATGCATCTATGTCGTGATATATCATATCTAATTGATCTGCTATTTTAGGGTATTCATTTTTTCTTTTTGAAGCATAACCTAAACTTTCTTCTCTTATTCTTTGCTCTAAAATACCAGCATCATTTCTATCAATATATAATTCATATCCTTTGGTAACTTGACCAACAAATGGTATAATTAATTCATATGAGTCATCTATTTTATCTGGACTCATTTGTGATCCATATTCATTATCACCTAATACTTGCACATAATAACCATCAATAGGATTATCTAACTTATCTTGTTGTTTTTCTTTTTGTATTTGTGCTTGTTCTTGCTCTGCTTCGTACTTTTCTTGTACTAATTTACTTTGAGCTTCTAAGTTATCTTGTCTTTCTTGTAATTGTTCTGCTGTATATTTTGGCATTATCTTAATCCCCAGGCAATGATGTTAGCTTTTGTTAAATTACAAGCAGTACCATCATGTTTAGCATATAGTTTAAATCTAATTTGACTTGTTGTTTTACCAGTTGCAGATATTTGTGTAGGCAATCCAGAGTTTAAGTGCATATTAGACACAAAGTAATCTTCATATATATCGTGTATAACATACTCAGTACCTTCTGTACTTCCTGTTAAAGTACAAGCAGTTAACTTTCCATGTATACCATCAGATGAGCTACTAAAATATAAACTAGCCATAGCTATTGGAGCATGACCTTCTGATGTTGATCCTGTATTATCTGGTGCTGGTAAATCACAAGTAAGTTTTAATACATATGAGTTTGTTAAAGCAGAAGATGATGATGTTTCTACTACTTTAGTTTTGTTTACATCACCTCTAATTTTATTAGCTTGTAAAGAATCAATAACAGCGTCACGAATATTAGTAACTCCATTATTAACTTCAAAAGCTATAGTAGGTGTATGATTTGCGTTAGTTCTATCAGCTATCCAAAATCTATCAGCATTAACACCAAATGCTGTAGTGCTTCCAGATAATTCATTAGCAGAAGATATTAAACCAAAACCACTAACATACCCATTGCTAGAAATTTTAACAGCATACTTACCTTGTATTCCATTTATAGTAGAAGTGTTAGTACTAATTGCTGTTGTATTGTTACCTACAGTTGAGCTTAATTGTGTAACTGTTGCTGCTTGAGCTTGAGCTGTAGAATTTGCAGATGCAGCAGTTGTACTTACAGCATTTAATTGTGATATAGTTGCTAATACACTTGTTCCAGTACCACCAGTAACAATAGATTCTAAATTAGTTAATCTTGTAGCGTGTGATGTTGTAGTACCATTTAATGTACTTACAGTAGCATTAAGTGAGTTATGCTCATTAAGTGTAGCTAATCTTCTTGTAGTTCCATCTGATTCAAATACTTGTGATTCAAGATTAGTAATTCTATTTAAATCTAAAGTAATGCTACCAGAACCTTGTACTTGTAATGCTTCTAAAGCAGCAACTCTTGATGTTAGTGATGTAGATGCAGAACCATTAACAGTATTATCTAAGGATGATGTTAATGTTTCTAATGCTGTAATTTTAGTTCCTTGATCACCAATTACTTGCACACCATTTTGAGTAATAATATTTTCTAAAATTAATACTCTTCCATCTACAGTGTTAATGTTGCTTATTTGATTTTGTAGTGATGTAGATAATTGTGATGTATCTATTCTGTTAGTTGCAGATGCAATATCAGTAAGTAATTTATCTAAATCTATATTAGCTTGTGTTACTTCTGTACCAGATAAATCAATAATAGTACCTGATCCAGACGATACTGTTGAAGAAAAATCTCTAATTTCAATAGATGCACCAACAGGAGGTGCTGTAGTAAATGTTATTACATTGTCTGACAATGTGTAATTAGCAACATTTTGTAATACACCATCTATAATAACTAATATAGATAATACACTACTTGGTCTTGCAGTAAGAGTTAATGTAGTTTGACCAGAAGATGTGTATGTTGTTGATATAGGTTGTACCCTACCAAATACTAAATCCCATGCTGTACCAGTCCATATGCGTGTTTCTAACGCTGTTGTATTATAGTATAAGTCACCAACTTGTAGAGCTGTACCGTCTGGCCTGTTAGTTAAATCAGATGAATAAGCTCCAAGATACTCAGTAATAGCACTTGTTTTAGTGGTGACATTACCAGATGAGTCAAAAGCCAGTAGCTTTCCAGCCCTTGAAGTCGCAGTAGGGAGATTGCCTGGCGTACCTTCTTGCACTGGTGCTGAAATAGCTTGGTCAACTTTTAACTCCAAATCTTGTAAGTTTCTTGTGACTCTTGATAACTCAACATTTAAATCTTCAATGTCAAAAAACCCACCTGTGTTAAAGTCACTTGTTCTTGATATGGCAGTATCTCGTATTATGTCAATAGTAACATTACTTTGTGCAGTAGCAAATTGCACCTCAGTACTATTAGCTGTACCTACATTATTTAATGTAAACTTAGTTCCTGTTTGTCCTACTAAAGACGATACATATGTAGCTTCTACATCATCAACAAATACTTTAATATCAGTAGCTTGTTCGGTAGCAAAAGGTACTGAAAATGTTTGTTGTGCTGTAGAGCCAACAGTATAGTCTACTCTTGGTGTTGTATCTGATACACTTATCGCCATAATGTCTTACTTTCCTCAATGTTAATTCTATTGCAACGCACTTTAATCCCCATATAAATATCTTCTATCTAGCTTATCTGCTTCTAATGTTTGATTTTGTATTTGTTTAGCAATAGGACTTAAATAAAATAAATTATTAAAAGGTACTAATTGCCTAACTGCACTTGCAGTTTCTCTTTCAGTTTTATCATTATCACCAAAAAGTAAATCATATGCTTTATACAAAGCAGCATAACCAGTACCAAATCCACCACCTATTCTATCAATATTATCATCATATGACCATTTTGGGTCCATGCCTAACATTTGTCTCAAACCAAATTCATCATCTGTTAACAATGGAGCTAATGTTTCTATTGATGTATTAAAATCTAACAACCAATTTGTAACACCAGAATACTCTAAAGCTGTTAACATTTGTTCTTCTTCGTCTAAAAAACGATAATATGGATTTCTTAAATAATTTGATAAATAAGCTAGACCTATTACAGCAGATAACCCAGACCACCTTGATCTTTGTCTGCCTTGTGTAAATGCTTGTGTAATTTTTTGTGCAGCACCAATACCAAAAGACCTAAATTGAAATATTAAACTAAACAATGGTACATACTTTCTACCTAAACCAGAATATTCAGCTTGTAACTCTCTAAATCTTTCATATTGTGGTGCTAGTTCTTCTTCGGACATACCTCTTTTTTTACCATCTCTAATTGCATCATCAATATCATTCATTTCTTTTCTTACTTTAACAGCCCATTTTCCTCTAAATGGTACATTCATTGTGTTAAATAAATAATTTGGTTTTGATGAAATGCCAGGTATCATAATAGCTAATTCAGTTTGTTCAAATACAGCTATTTCAAATTTTTCTGCTAGTTTTTTATCAGTCCAATTATTAACATTACCAACATAAATAGACGCATCACCTTCTTTTACTATTTCCCAATTAACGCCTGTTCTTTGTTCACCAATTTTTATAATATCTGATTTGCTTAAACCTAAGTTTTGTAACCTTTGCCATTCTTTTATGTCTTTTTTAGGTATATCTGCTACATATTTTTTACCATTTCTAGTTGGAACATTAGCAGTAAGTTCTATTGAGTTTCTAATTAACTGTGATGTTGTTAATGTACCAGCTAATTGTTTAGTCATAGTAGTCCAAGGTAAAAGTAAATTTGCTATATGCATAGCATTAGCACCTTTTTCAGCTATATCTTCTATATTTTTTAAACCAAACTGACCCATACCACCACTTGGTGTTCTGTATTGATTTGGTTCCATAAACCTTGCATTACTTCCTAATACTGTTTCTATTGCTAAACCAATTTCTTTTGTAAATTCTTTATTTTTTTCTATTGCATTAATTAAATTTTTATTACCAGAAGCAAGAGCGTTAGTGTATATACCTATTTCTTTCATACCAATAATAGCTGCAAGGTTACCTATATCTGGTATAGAGCTAAATAAAAATTTACCAGCAAATAACATTGTAGCATAATTTTTTAAAAGTCTTGCTGTTCTAGCTTGTATGCCAGCTGGATTACCATGGTTACCCATTCTACCTAAAACAACATCACGCATATCTGCTATGTTTAATTTAAAGTTTTCCATATCTTCATTAATTTTTGCTAAATGTTTTTTTGGTGCAGTAGATTTAATTATATTAAAATGTTTTTCTATTTCTAACATTTGTTTGCTAAGCATAATATCACCACCACCAAAATCATTCATTTTAATTAATGGTCCTATTCTTTGTATGTAATTAGCCATTACAGAAAAAATATCGTTATCAACCCATTTAAGCATTTTGTCTTTATCATGCCATGTTATTTGTCTTTCAATAAAATATTTACTTCTTCCTCTACCAGAAAGATTAATAAAATTACCTTCTAATGCTTCACCCATAATTCTACTAGCAGTAAGTTCAGCTCTTTCTCTTGGTGTAAGTTTACCAATATAACCAGCTGTTATTTCGTCTATTTTAAATTGAGATTCTAAATCATCTATAAATTCTTGTTTTCTAGCTACAGGAATTTCTTTATATAAATGTGGAAAATAACCACCACTCCTTACAGGCAAACCTTCTTCTTTAACTGATGCTAATAAACTTTCTGCATCATTTAATCTTTCTTTGTAAACTAATCTTTCTTCTTTAGTTTTTGCATTTTCTAATTTTCTGTTTAAAAAATTTATTTCATTTTGTATAAGTTTTGGCTCACCTATTAAATTTCTTTCAACTAAAAGTTTTTCAAACATTTCAGATATTTCAGTTATTACTCTTGCTGTATGCTCAACACCTTGTATTATTTTAGGATCAGAATTTAATCTTGTAGCACTTCCTGGGCTTTCTATTTCTTTAATAACTTGGTCATAAAATGGGCCTATTTCTATTACTTGTTTGTTATCTCCCATTATTTTACTAAAAGCATCTTTTGCTTTTTCTCTTTCTACACCTAAGTCGTAAGCACCAGCTCTTAATTCTCCTCTTGCATATCCGTTAGGTAATGCAAACCCATCATAAATAGCTTCATTAATTTTAGGTATTAATCTATCAAACTCTCTTCTTGCTTGTATATTAACACCACTACCTTGTGCTTTCATATCTGTTGTAAGCAATAAAGCACCATCACTAACTAAATCATCCATTATATATGACAACTCAGCTAAAGCATTATTGTATTCTACAGATTCAAATCGTACTGGGTTATTTGGTGAATCATATTTTGACACCATATCTTTTAAAAAGTCATAAGGAGAACGACCCAAACCAAAAGGTCTGCTTACAATTTCTCTTACTATTCTACCACCTAAACCACTTGTATATACTTTGTGTATTTCTTTTGCTTCAGTACCTTCAAAAACCCATTCAGTGTCTTTATACTCTTGATATTTTGTTAAAGAATCTTCTGGTCTAAATGTAATTGCATTTGCAATATCTCTTTGATATTGATTTTCTAAAACAACTAATGCTGTTGATTGTTCTTCTTTAGTTCCTTTTAATGCCAAATCTTGTAACTTAACTGGAACACCGTTATTTATTATTTCGTGTTTTAAAGTTCCAGCTTTTTCTGTTGTCCAAATATTATTAGTATTAACTGGTGTTATATCTTCAACATTATTTTTTGCAAAAGTTTTACCACTTTGTTGTCCTAATGTTATATCAGATTCAATTTTTTTTGGAAATTCTGGTGTAGGTTTAGGTGGTGGTGTGCTACCTCTAGGTGCAAATCCTCCTCTTAAACCATTTAAACCAGCACCCATTAAACCACCAAATAATCCAACAGTAGGTATCATAAACAATGCTTCGCTACTTACCCCTGGCACAATGCTTTCTTGAGCTGTAGGATCAGCCCAACCTTTAGGTATTTGGTATAATGCTTCTGCTCCAGATACTCTTAATGCACTATCTGTAAATGCTTTAGTAGTAGATAGTATTTTACCACCTTTTAAAATAGGAACAAAGTAACTTAAATCACCACCAGCTAAGTTACCAATAGGATAAGCAAGTAATTGTGTACCAAAGTTTAATGTATCAATTTTTTTTCTTGCAGATAAATTATCTTTTATTTGCTCTTCTTTAAGTTGTACTTGTTTTTTATTAGCTAAAAAATAAAACTCATCCCAATACCTACTTGCAATATAAGGATCAGTAACTTCTGATAACGGATTAAAATTAGGATCAACCTCATCATCAAAACCACTAATCTGAGTACGCATATTTCTAAAAGCGTTACTGCCTAAACTTGTTTTAAAGTGAGCTGCAATACCACCAAACAAATCCCATTGGCCATTAAGATCGTTATAGTTATCATAATCAGCTGGTAAATTATCAAGAGGGCTTACTCTACCTTTTATAGTATAAGCACTTTGTGGATTTAATAAATACTTTTGATATTCATCTATCATGGAATATATCTTTGATATGGAAACATAACTGTGCTTTTCCAGTTTGTTAGTTTTGTTTCTTTAAAGTTTACATAACTATTATGTCTTTCTATATCTTTAGGAGGTGCATATTTAAAAATGTAATTATTGCCAGAGTTTAAATTGCCAATACCATTGCTACTTAAATAAGTAGTAAATGGATTGTTATCATCTTTATATCCAACATAATACCATGTTTCTTGTATTGGTGTTCCTTCTATAGTTTCTCCTGATTTTTCATGTATAAATTTTTTATCGTCAGGAAACTCTATAGTATTATCGTAAGTAGCTACTGGAATAAAAACTATATTATCTATATCTAAACCATTTTCTGCAACTTTATCTTTTATTGTTTGATCTAAGTAACTATTTTTAATAACATCATTACTTTCAAAAAAAGTTTTTGCCATATCTAAAAAGTTATCTTTGTTTTTAATTAAATCATCTTCATGTACCCAACCAAGATGATTATCTGGATTTAATTTCCATTCATTTTTAAATGCTTTAATTGTATTTCTTGCGGCTTTTCTAACTGATACACCATCTATGCTTCCATCATTTCTACTTTGTAAACTTAATTCGTGTGTAAATCTTAAACCTAGCCATGAGTTAGCAGATGTTGATCCTACAATAGAGTTATTTAAATTATCTATCATGTTACGAGACATACTAACACCTTTTATCTTTTGAAAAAAAGTAATTGGGTTTTTGTTTATATGATCTCCTATTGTCATACCTAAGTCAGTATTACTATCAGAATCAAATGTACTAATACCTCTAGCTTCGACATTTAAAAATCTGTTATTATCTAAATTAGTGTAATGTGAATAAAAAGATTTTTGATTTGAATCTTCTACATCTGCAAATGCTTTGTGTTCATTCATTAACTCTTCTAACATTTGTCTACCATTACCTAAAAACTTAATAGGTTTACCAGCTAATCCTGTATATGTAGTTTCGCCACCTTCTGGGTATTCATCATTAGGAGCAAAAGGAACAGTATTTGCTACTCTTCCAGATATAAGTAAACTAGGTATAGAATTAACTAAAGCATTTAATAAGACTGGATTTTTTTTACCTAAATCTATCATAGAACTAACAGTATTTTCATCTACCATTCCTATTCGTCTTATTAAATCTACTGAACTATTAATTCCTTCTATAGCTTCTTGATCGCTTTCATAGTGTGCTGTTATTATTTGTTCAAGAGCTTCTTCTACTTTACCAGTCCTGTAATCATCTGGTGATTCTGTTCCTGTGTATAAATTTATAAGTGAATCCAATGAAGAATTATTGTTAGTAGCATCATTAATGCTAGTTTTAATTTGATTTTCTAAATCTTGAAGAGATGCTGGATTAGCACCAGTAAAATTAGATAAACTTTCTTGTGTAATAGTTTCTCCTTTTATTACTATTTGCTTTGCACCTTTTATTAACCTAAGATATTCTTGTTGTTCTGAAATAGATAAATTTTTAATATACTTACCAAAATATTCTTTACCAAATTTTTGAAACAAATTTACATTGTTTTCTGGTATAGCACCTGAAGCACTTGATGTTATTTTGTTTCTGTATAAATTTATTTCATTATTATAACCAGATACTATACTTGCATAAGAACCATCTGTTGGAAGTGTAGTTAAATTTTGCCCAAGACTGTTTAAAGCTAATTCTTGAACATTGGTTATATTTATGTTTTTTAGTATTGTTTTTCTTGATGTGTTTAATGATGTAAACTTTTTACTAAAAGAATCTTTTAATGCTAAACTTATTGCATCTTTTCTTCTGTCATTAATATTTAAACTATTAACTTTTTCATCAATAGATTTACCATAAACACTTTCAATGGTTTTTATTCTTTCTTGATATGATTCTTCATCTTCACTTATGTTTTGTTGTGCTTCAAAAATTAAATCATTTACAGTTGGCTCAATATCTCTATAAAAATTAAAGACATTATTTTTATCTTCTTGTATTTGGTTTTTTTGTTTTTCTTTAAAAGCTATATCTGAAACATTTTTTCCAAGATTTAATAAGTCTTGACCTAAACCTTGTGCTTCTGTAGTTCCAGCAGTTACACCTTGTGCTACTCCTATATTACCTATTGATGTTACTTGTCTTTTATATCTAACCATTTATGTACTCATTTTATAAGCAGTATCAGTAGCTACTTGTCCTAATTGTATTAATGATCTTGTAGTTGCAATTCCAGCTGCTTGTCTATATCCAGCTTGACTTCTTTTTAATTGCTCTCCTTCTAATAAACTTTTTCTTGCTATAGTTGATTGGTCCATAGCATAATTATTTTTATTAGCATTTAACAATGCTTCTGTTGATTCTCCACCAACAGATGTTGTTACTATACTTTCAGTTAATTCTTCGTAGTTTCTTGCTAAAGCATTTTCATTTGATATAGCATTAATTTCGTTTAATTTTTGCTGTATTTTCATTTCTCTTGCTTTTGCAAGCTGTTCAGCTCTTGCTGCTCTGCCACCAAATATAATACCTAAACCTTGTAATGCAGCAGAACCACCTAATAAAATAGACTCTAACATTATATTGTTACCTCACTTACTAATTGCATTACACCACATGACGCTGGTAAT
>Ga0075462_10000315_pt1 | contig 14555 bp, 24 predicted proteins | sample DEB08_DNA_4_FD_71487 | JGI IMG/M metagenome (GOLD analysis project Ga0075462, IMG submission 71487) | Aqueous microbial communities from the Delaware River and Bay under freshwater to marine salinity gradient to study organic matter... | ecosystem: Environmental > Aquatic > Marine > Coastal ...
GTGGTTGTTCTGGTTTTACTTACGTTCTTGATTTAGATTCAAAGCCGACCAAGTTTGACAAATTTTTTGAGTCTTTTGGTGTTGGAATACTATGTGATAAGAAAAGTTTGCTTTACATTAAAGGACTTATTCTCGATTGGAATGATGATTTGATGAACAGAGGTTTTGTTTTTAATAATCCTAAAGCAAAATCAAGTTGTGGATGCAAGACCTCTTTTATGATAGATAAAGACGATCAACAAGAACAAGAATTTAAACCAAGTTGGATGTAATGTACGAAATACAAGTAACAGATAAAGCATTGTCAATTTTTGAACAAGCAGATGAAAAATTTATTAGAGTGAGTGCAGATCCAGGTGGATGTTCGGGTTGGAAATGGACACTTGAATCTACTGATGAGATGAAATTGACAGATACTACCTTTCAAGAAGGTAAAGTTATAGTGGACAAAGAAATATTAAACAATGTAATTGGTTCTATCACAATTGATTATAGAGATGATAATCTTGTAGAGCAAGGTTTTGTTTTCATCTCTAATGCCGGTCAATGTGGTTGTGGTGAATCATTTAATCCAGTGAATAAAAATTATGATAGGGCTAGAAGACAATTTCCTTAAAGAATACGAGTGCCAAAATTTAATTAGAATTTATGGTGATTGGTCTGTTTTAACTAAAAAACATAGAGATATACATGTTTTGCATCTTTATGATATAGAGATGGATGAGGCAGATCGAAAATTTTGTTATGAAATATGTGAGAAAACCAATGAAAGAATAAATCAAATTACAGATAAAAAATATTTCATGGAGACGGTGACTTTATCATTTTGGCCAGAAAACTCAAATCAAAATTTTCACATTGATAAAACAAGACCACATACAGATTATACTTCAATAACTTATTTAAATCAAAATTTTCAAGGTGGTAAAACTTTAGTATATGAAGATACTAATCAAATAATGACTTGTCCACCAAAGGTTGGTAGATTATTGTGTTTTGATGGTAAGAAACACTATCATGGAGTTACGCCAATAGAAAGTTTTCAAAGATACACTTTAAACATTTGGTATTCTCTGAATAGTGACTTTCAAATAAATAGGAATGAATAGCAACCTTAATTGAAAGGAGAAAAAATCTAAACCTTAAACACTAACCTTATCAATGGATACTATGGCAAGAAATAGAAAGAAAAATCTCCAATTGAAAAACTATATCAATGAGTCATATGAATCCCCCCTCAAAGTATTCAAAAGTTCAAATTTAGACAAACTATCAAAGTTGCAGAATTTCAAGTTACAAGAAATAGAGCCTAAAACGAATAATCAGTCTAAAACTTTTGAAGCATTCTTTAATGATAAAAATCTCTTATTACATGGTTCTGCAGGAACTGGTAAAACATTTATATCAATGTATCTAGCATTAGATTCTATATTGCAAAAAACGCATTATTACGAGTTATCGATTGTTAGAAGTGTGGTGCCCACAAGGGAGGTAGGGTTTTTACCTGGTGATCTGGATAAAAAAATAGAGGTTTATGAGTTGCCTTACAAACAAATTGCTAATGAGTTATTTTCCAGGGGCGATGCATATGAGATTCTTAAAAAGAAAAGAAAAATTAACTTTTTATCAACATCATTTGTTAGAGGAGTTACATTTGATAACTCAATTGTTTTAGTTGATGAAGTGCAAAATTTATCTTTTCATGAATTAGATAGCATTATGACTAGGGTAGGAGAAAATTGTAAGATAATTTTCTGCGGTGATTTTAGACAATCTGATCTAAGATTAAACCATGAAAAGCAGGGTCTTCACAATTTTATGGAGATTTTACAGGGTATGTCTAATTTTGAACGTATAAACTTTCAAAGAGAAGATATAGTACGGTCCGAATTAGTCAAAGACTATATAATCTGTAAGGAAAATCTTAATTTCCTATAAACATAAATAATAGGGGTGGATAACACCACCCCTATTTAAGGAGAATAGATGTGTAATAACCCAGATTGCGAATGTGAAGACTGCACTTGTGACCCATGTAATTGCTCAAAAGAGAATCCATGTGGGTGTGCAGATCCGGTCGCACCAGTTTAAGGAAACCAATGTTAAATATTAAATCACTTTTTGAAACACTTTCTGATCAAGAGAAAGAAGAACTCAAGCAGTTACTTCTTGCAGACACAGAAGTACAAGATGAGGAAATCACGGAAGATAAAGAAGAAGAACAACCTGAATTTGCAAATGCAGAAGTTACTGAAGTAAGTAATGAAGATGTAGAAGAAATTCAGGAAGAAGAAACAGAAACAGAAAAGACTGAAGAATCTACTGAATTAAGTTTCGAAGAAAAACAAGATTATCTTGTTAAATTTGGTTACGATGAAACCAATGTTAAATATATGAATACAGACATCCTTAATCAGGCCTACCAGAGTGCAATGAATATTAAGGCCGCACAGGAAGGTACTTTAGGACAATAATTGATTCGTATATTATGGAGATGAATGGCTAAAAATATGCAACAAATAGAAACTAGAAAAAAACTAAATTTTGGTGCAAGATTTGTTATAACACTTTTTATTGTAACAACATTTTTGTTTTTAATTTGGTTACTTTTTTATGTCGAATTACCTCAGGCCTCAAGAGATCTGATCAATATTATGGTTGGTGCCTATGTGGCAGTATTAGCAAAATCAACCGACTATTGGTTTAAAGAGAAGGATGATCCTGAGCATAAAGAGACAGAAAAACATCTTGAAAATGGTGATGATGGAAACGGTCAAGGTGGCTATTGAAAAAAGTTATCTCACGACATTTGGTTATACTTTAGATAACGCATATTATAAAGTTCAAGAAGTTGTACCTATTTCGGGTAATACACATCAAGCAAATGTTTGGGTCTTCAAAGACAAAAAATCAAGAACAGAAGACCCAAGCACTCCATATCAAAAAAATAGAATGAAATTTGAAGTCGATACTTCAACATTTGAATCGGGTATATCAGACAACGAAAATAAAATAAAACAAGCATACGCAAAACTGAAAATACTTACAGATAGTTTTGTTAATGATTCTACTGATGTATAGGAGAAATTATGTTACCACTTGCAGGAATGTTATTTAACGTGGTCTCTGGCCTGGTCGTGGACAAGGCCCAGAATTTAGCAAAAGACCATGTGGGTAGAATGATAGACGATATTCTACCAGATGAAGCAAAACAGGAATTGAATGAACTCTTAAAAAATGATCCTGAACATGAGTTTGACAATATAGAAGATGCATTGTCAGGAGCCGCAGACGGTAAGTTACCAATCAAGAAAGTGACTGGTGAACTCATGCCAATAGAAAAAGAAATTACAATTAGATTTGATCCTAATACAAAAGAAGTCAGTATTGTCTCATAAATAGTTCGATAACTAAAAGGAGACAATATGGAATTCTTAAGGAGATTGTGGGAATCATGTGGTTCCTCTCGGCACCGTAGACGCCTGTGATAATGTATCACAGGCTAAACCAAAATATATTGTAAAAGTTATTAAGAATGGAAACAGTAGATTGATTGTACATTGTAAGAACATTGACAATTATGAATCAAAATGATAAAATGGATACATTAAATTTTCATGAAATGGCTTTAGATGAACTAGAGCAATTAAAAGAGTACCTCCTTGACTCAAGAAATGTTGAGGAGGAATACTCTGAACGTGGTGAATTGAATCAAAAAATATTGCTTGTAGATAAAGCAATACATGATAAAAAACAATTACTTAATGGTTAAACTATGTCAAAAAATGTAACTAGAATTAGTGTTAAAAATCGTAATAATAACAATTTCAGAACCTTACAAACTTTCAAGAATAAAGTAAACGATGAAGGTATTCTGCAAGACCTGAAGAAAAGGGAATATTATATTAAACCATCTCAGGCTAAGATTTTAAAAAGAGAGAATGCAGAACGACAAAGGGCGAAAGATTTCAATAAAGAAATCAAAAATATTATGAAGAATCAGGATGATATATTTTTTTAAACACTAAATAATAATAAATACATCATTATCTCCATCGGACGGATTTCAACATAAAAGGTATAACAATGGAAGAAATATTTAATTCTATGAATCTGATGATGGTGGGCATAATTGTATTCTCATCTTTCTGGATCTTTTTATTCAACTACCGACAAGACCATAAAGAAAAATATGAGGGTAAAATTCCACTTATACTATTCGATTTATTCATCAACCTAGGAATGTCAGTCTCAGGTTTTCTATTAATCTTAGTCGTATTTAATAACGTACCACAAGCACAAGCATACGATTCCTACAAATATCCTGTAGGATTTTTATTTGGTCTGACCTCAAATGTGAGTATTCCAATCGTACTTAAATGGTTTTCGGCACAAATAACGTCTAAATTATCCGAGGTAGGCAACAAGTAAATTATTAATTGAATAAGGGGTTTGTCGATGGCTGAAGAAACAAAAAAAGAGCCAGAAGGTGTTGGTCAAGAAATTATAGATGCAGGAGGGGAAGTTAAATTCGAACCTGTCAAAAAGATAGAAGAAGATACTTTTGATGCGGTAAAAAGTTTAAAAACTTTTCTTTTCATTGCAATTGGTCTGCTAGTTTACATGTTATTTCTAGTCATTCCTGGCATTGAAGAGAAGGTTGAATGGATCGAAAAGGATCTTACATCGGTCTTAGTTACAAGCGAAAGATACAAAGCGGCAACGAGAGTATTTGCAAAAGGTAATGAATGCTCAACTTGTCATTTAGAACCAGACTATCTCATATCTGGACTTCAAGCAACTTATCCAAGTTTTGCTGATCTCAAAGCATTCATGACAATTGGTCATCAAAAATATTATACGATGGCCACTCCTCTTCCAGACGAAGAGTTGATGAATATCTACCGAGTGCTAAAGTGATGATTAAAATCTTTTTCGCTATGGTAACAATGTTTTGGATTCTTGGAATGTCGCAAGGATATGTTCTCCAGGGATCTCAAGACATGATCGAGATTGAAGCACAATTCACCATAAGAAATCGTCTTGATATATCTGCTATGATGAAACTTGCAGGTTATACTGAACGAGGTGATTTTCTTTATGAGATGGAAAAAGCAACAGGTGATCGTGATTGGGATCGTAATGTGGAGAAAGGTCAAACCTTTGTTATACCATCCATGCATAAGCCAGAACGACAATTCAATGAAGACGGTATCAATTATAGAGAGATGATGTCTCTCAATCCCCCTCCAGATAATGAAACAGAACCAGAAATCAATTCGATCATAGCAAAAGATGAACTTGATGCACTCAAAAAAGAATTAGAAAGACTGAAAGAAATTGAGAAAAAACATAAACAAAAGCACATGGGTGACATGTATCAAGTGGGTGAAGAATATAAACCTAAATTTGGCGATACAGTTAAACGCATACAAGCACGAGGATATGTAGTATGTGGCACTTATGATGATACTCCTGGGTTTAGTGAGAATTTTTTAAAGAGACATGATGGTAAACCAGCAGGATGGTATGGTTTTGATGTAGATATATGTAGAGCATTTGCAGTAGCATTATTTCTTGACAAGACAAAGATAAAGTTTATACCAATCAATGGTCGAACACGCTTTGAAAGATTATTCGATGGTTCAATCGACATTTTATCAGGTACAACCACATGGACATTTTCGAGAGATATTGATTGGAGAATAGATTTTTTGCCTACTGTTTTTTATGATGGTCAGGGTTTTATTGTGCGTAAAAATCTTGGTGTAAAGAGTGCTAAAGATATGATGAATGCAAGAGTCTGTTTCAATACAGGTTCTACGGCCGCTCAGAACATCAGAGATTTTTTTGATAAATGGCAGATTAATTTTATACCAGTGGCAGTACCACCAACAGATAGTCCAAAGTTATATTATCTTGATAACGATTGCGATATGTATGGTACAGATATGTCTGCATTAGCAGGACATAAAGCAAGATTTCAATTTCCAGAACGACATGTAATATTACCTGAGATTATATCAAAAGAACCATTAGGGCCAGCAGTAAAATATGGTGATCAATTGTGGACTGACATTGGTAGATGGACTGTCAATGTATTATTTTTAGCGGAGGAGTTGGGAATTACATCAAAAAATATCGATGATTACATGGAAAATATTGATCCTGTAATTCAAAGATTTGTTGGTGAAAGAAACGGAGGAGATACACCTGAGACAAATAATTTAGGTGTAAAATTAGGTTTAGCGGCAAACTGGAGCGTAGAGATTATAAGACAGATTGGTAATTATGAAGAGATTTATGAAAGACATGTTGGACCAAGTACAGATCTTGGTTTGAAACGAGGTTATAATAAACTCTACACGGAAGGCGGTCTGCTCTACGCACCCCCGTTAAAATAATGCCATGGAATCCAAAGAATTTCGACAATAAAGAAGAATCACATGAGATTTTTTCAGATGTAACACCTGACAGAACCTCTGTTGATAATATACTGAGACTCAATTATACGAATCAATTGAGACTCACTTTGATGGCTGATACAAAAGCCAATATAATGATTACTGTAACATCTATTGTATTTTCTGTTGCACTAAATAACTTTGATAATAAGTTTTTACAATATCCTTTAATGTCAATTGGCCTATGCTCTATTATCTCCCTTGTATGTGCTATCATTGTTATAATGCCAAAGATTGATTATCCTAAAGATGAGCATGGACACATTGACAAAAACTCTCCCTTCTACAATCCATTATTTTTCGGTCATTTTGCACACATACCTGTTCTTGAATTCAAGGCAGAATACGCAAAAAGATTAATGACAGATGCAAAAATTATGGATGCTTTGACTGGAGATATTTACGGCATAGGTAGAGTTATTGCTACAAATAAATTTAAGTATTTAAGATACAGTTACGTATCTTTTTTAACTGGACTTAGTGGTTCAGTTGTTATTTTCATGGTACAATTATTATTCGCATAGGAGTAAAATGGGAAAGTTGAAGGTACCAAGTGTTACATTTCAAACCAGACAAAATGATGAATGGGTAAATGTAACAAGTGATGAATATTTTAAAGGTAAAAGAGTAGTAGTTTTTAGTTTACCTGGTGCATTTACACCTATATGAAGCACTCAACAAGTCCCTCAGTTTGAGTGGGCATACGAAGATTTTCAAGCACAAGGTATTGATGAGGTGTATTGCATGTCTGTTAATGATGCATTCGTGATGAACGAATGGAAAAAATCATTGAGTATAGATAATGTAAAGTTTATTGGTGATGGGAATGGTGAGTTTACTAGAAAAATGGGATATCTCGTAGAGAAGAAACCACAGGGTTTTGGTGAAAGATCCTGGAGATATTCTATGTATGTCGTAGATGGCGAGATACAACAAATTTTTGAAGAACCAGGGTTTGAAGATAATGTTACGGCAGACCCTTATGAAAAATCGGATCCAGATACTATGTTGGAGTATCTAAAGAGTTTAGCATGAACAAATTATGGTACAGTTGGGAAGAGATGAGAAGAGATGTTAATGTTCTCGCAAGAGAAATTGTTCTCGACAAATTCAACCCAAACGTGATTGTTGGATTATCCAGGGGTGGTCTCACACCTGGTGTTATGTTATCTCATTGGTTCAAGAAACCGTTTAAACCTGTTAAATCGTCATTAAGAGACTTTCCAGAATGGGAGGACTATTTGCCGAAACCCACCGATGAAAGGGTTTTGATCGTTGATGATATATGTGATTCAGGAGAAACATTTCAAAAAATGCAAGGTTTCATTAAAGGCCCTCGCAAAAACATGCCACTGGAGTTGCCAGTAGATGTGAGATTTGCGAGTCTTTGGTGGAACAATGAATGTGACTTTGAACCGACATATTATGTCAACGAAATGGCAAAAGATTCTACTGATACTTGGATCATGTTTCCGTGGGAAGGTTGGTGGAATTCGCCAGTCTAAGAAAGGAGAAATATGATAGAAAAAGTTCTCGGATGGATTAGATCCATCACAGAAATCGGTTTAGCACTCATAGCACTTGGAGTAGTGCTACAGATCCTATTCGGTGCCGCAGTACCATTCATTGGTCTTGATGTGATTGGTTCCGTAGTAGGACTTGTTAAGCAACTAGGAAGCGAAGGACTCGTTGGATTGGTTGCAATTTGGGTATTATGGGGTATCTATAGTAAACCTAGTGCCTAATTAAATAATCTGCGGCGAGTTGGAAGACTCGCCGTTTTCATTTCTCGGAAGGAGATAGATGAGTAAGTTGGTATCATTTCTAACCGTACTCGTACTGAGTACGACAATGCTAGGTTTTGCCTACGCAAAAGATGTTTCAATTGGTTTTGTTCTTGTAGGTCCATCAAATGATGGAGGTTGGTCAATGAGACATCATCAAGGGTTTCACTCTCTAGAAAAACATGGTTATACAGTTGAGGGTGTAGAGTCTGTTCCAGAAGCAGATAGTGAAAGAGTTTTTAAGAAACTCGCAAGAAAACATGATATTGTTTTCGGTACATCATTTGGGTTCATGGAGCCTATGGTAAGGGCCGCTGAAAAAAATAAGAAGACATTCTTCTTACATGCCACAGGGTACAAAGGTAATGACAAGAATCTTGATAATTATGTTTGTCATTCCTTTCAAGCACGTTATCTTACAGGTATTGCCGCTGGTATGATGACGAAAACGAATAAGATTGGTGTTGTAGGTTCACATCCAATTCCAGAGATTATTCGAAACATCAATGCACTCACACTCGGTGCCCAATCAGTTAATCCTGACATTGAAGTAGAGATTGTATGGATCAACTCATGGTTTGATCCGCCTAAAGATATGGAGGCCGCTAAGGTTCTTGCAGATCAAGGTAACGACATTCTTTTCACTACCACTGATTCACCATCAGTTGTCACACTTGCAGAAAAACTGGATGGGGTGTGGAGTATGGGTAATGATGCACCAATGGGACAGTTTGGTCCTAATAGTTACATCACAGGTATGATGTTCAATTGGAATGTATTGTACAAGCACATTGCTGATCTTTATAGTCAAGGAAAACTTACTCCAGGTCAGAGATGGAATTGGGGTATTGAGAAGAATTGTGTTGGACTATCACCATGGGGTAAAAATGTACCTGGTGAAGTTGTGAATAAAGTTGAGACAATCAAAATGAATTGGATCAACGATGAACTTGATACATGGTATCCTTTTTCAGAGGGCGTAACACAACAGGACGGAAGTAAGATTCCTGCTGGTGTGATTAAGAGGCCTGAATTAGAAACCATGCAATTTTTTGTGAAGGGTGTAGCATCACCTTTCCCTGTTAAATAGGAGTTATAATGAAAAAATTAATCGCTTTATTTTCAGTCATTCTTTTGGCTGGTGCTTCTTATGCAAAAGAAGTAACTTTACTCATGGACTGGTTTCCACAAGGAAATCAGAGTGGATACTGGCAAGCAGAGTTTGACAATCGATATCATACTGACGTTACAATTAAAATCAAGTCAGGTGGTCCGAAGATCAATACTACTGCCGCAGTTGCATCTGGTCAAGCAGAATTTGGTCTTCAAGCATCTGATAGTGTAATGATGGCTAATGCTAAGGGTGCAGGACTTAAAGGTATTTTTGTAAGTCTTAATCATGTACCATATACTCTTGTATATCATCCAAACACAGGTGTTAAGTCTGTTAAAGATCTTGATGGAAGACCATTTGCAGTCAAGATGGGTGTGACGTATTGGAAGTGGGTAAAACAAAAATATCAATTGAATGCGGTCAAAGAATTTCCATTGACTGGCGATCTAGGATTGTTTGCCCGAACACCACAACAATTCCAGCAAGGATATTCACTTTTTCTTCCAGCAAGGTTGGCGGCAAAAGGTGTAGCAACAGAACAAATCACAATTGAAAGTCTTGGGTACAGACCTTATAGTGTATTGTTCACCACTGATAAAATGATCAAAGAAAATCCTGAGTTGGTTCAGGCAGTAGTTGATCGTCTTAGTATTTCATTTCCTAAATCTCTTATTGATCCGAAACCAACGAGAGATTACATTCTCTCAAAGAGTAAGAAAGTGAATGCTGAAATTCACAATAATGCTTTGGAACTTATGAAGAGAGATTTTCTCCCTAAAGACTGGAGCAAGATTGGATGTCAAGATCCTAATAGATGGGTAGAACTTGCAAATCAAATGAAAGAGGTGAATGTATTGCCTGCTGATTTTGATCCACATTCTTCATATGATACCTCATTTAAGAAGGGTTGTTTCAAGTAATATATTATGATTGACATACAAGGAGTCACTAAACACTTTGATGATGTTCATGCTTTATCAAAGATTGATTTTAGTATTAGCAAGGGTGAATTTATAACAATTGTTGGTCCTTCTGGTTGTGGTAAATCTACATTATTGAGAATAATTGCAGGTTTAGTGACTCCTTCAGAAGGCATTGTGAACAAACAAGACACAAGCGGTGCTTTTGTCTTTCAAGATTCTGCATTGCTTCCATGGAGAACGGTGCAGAAGAATGTTGAACTTCTCATGGAATTAGAGAAGATTAACAAAATAGAACGTCAAATCAGAGCAGAAAAAGCATTAGATCAAGTCGGGTTAACTGGATTTGAGGGTAGTTATCCTCATCAACTATCTGGTGGCATGAAAATGAGATTGTCATTAGCAAGATCATTGGTGCTTAAACCTGACTTTCTGCTTCTTGACGAACCCTTATCCGCAGTTGATGAACTTACGAGAGAAGTTCTACAAGAAGAAATACACGAACTCTGGAAACAAGATAAATTTACTGCTATATTAGTGACACACAACGTAGCAGAAGCCGTGTATCTTTCCAATAAAGTCATTGTAATGTCACCACGACCAGGTGAGATTACACATGTCGTTGATATACCATTCAAGAAAAGAAATCAATCACTACGATCAAAAGCAACATTTACAAAGATAGTCAACGATATATCTGGAAAGTTGAGAACATGGAAATGACAGAGTTTGAGAGAGCAAAACAGAAAGAGTGGGATGAATTTGGTAAAGCAAATCAAACAAGTAAAATGAAAATACTAAAAGAAAACATGTGGTTCTTAATTTTTGGTTTTTTAATAATTTTTATTGCAATAACAGGAGTTTCAGAGTGAAAAATACGATACCTCCGATACTTGTTCTTATTTTGTTTTTATCAGTATGGACAATAGGTGCTAAATTATATGATATGGCATTTCTCTTACCAGGTCCAATGTTAGTTGCACAAGCATTTGTTACTGATATAGACATGGTAATAGAAGGTGCTACTATTACTTTCAGAGAAGCATTGATAGGATATCTTCTTGCTATCACACTAGGTGTGATAGTTGCAACAACAATGAGCCTATCTAAAATACTTGAACGTAGTCTATATCCTTATGCTATTTTATTACAAACTGTACCAGTAGTTGCAGTTGCTCCATTAATTGTATTATGGTTTGGATTTGAAGAAAAATCAGTAATCATTGTTAGTTTGATCATATCTTTATTTCCTATTATCAATAATACTTTACTCGGTCTTAAATCTACATCAATCAATCTTGTTGAGTTGTTTAATATGCATGATGCATCAAAGTTTGAATCATTTTTTAAATTAAGATTTCCTGCCGCCATACCTAATATCATAGCAGGTATGAGAATATCAGCAGGGTTATCAGTTATTGGTGCTATCGTGGGTGAATTTATAATCGGTTCAGGTAGTGAGGGTGGTGGTCTGGGTGTGCAAATAATTTATGCACAAGCAGAACTTGAAACTCCTCTAGTTATGGCATTGATTCTGTCAGCGACAACATTAGGTTTTTTATTCTTTATGACAGTATCAACGATTGGACATTTATTAATGCGAAAGTGGCATGAAAGTGCAATGATATGACAACAATTAAAAGAAGAAAATTAGGTGTAACATTACATGATCAAGAACAATGTGCTGGTGGTTTTGCATTATATGCACCACAAACAGGAAATGGTCGTGTTCTGTTAATAAACATGAATGGTGATATTGAGCATGAGTGGAATCTGCCAGTACGACCAGGAAGAGATGCAGTATTATTACCGCATGGTACTCTAGGTTATAATGGTAGTCACAAAAAATCTGCACAATTGTATCCTGCTTGGGATATCTGGCATGGCGGACATTTTATGGAAGTTACGTCAGGCGGCGATGTTATATGGGAGCATGAAGACATCTATCACCACCATGATGCACAATGGTTGAATAATGGTTTGCTTTATACTGTAGCCGCAGAAGTTCCAATAAAGAGATGGAACGGACAATCAGATATAGTTCGTGAAGTAAATCGTAAAGGAGAAACTGTATGGGAATGGAGAGCGTGGGAACATCTCAAACGTGAAGACTGGCCAATACAAGAATGTTTCAATGAAGATCATTGGCCTATGATTAATGGAATATGTCAACATGGTAATTTAATTTACTTGAGTTTACGTACAACATCTGGTATAATTGCAGTCAATAAAGAAACAAAAGATGTAGTATTTGAACTGAAATATCCTCTTGTCGCACAACAACATTGTCCAATCATAACAGACAAAGGGTTGATGTGTTTTGATAATGGAAATATCAGACCATCTTCAATACATCATTCTAGAATTGTAGAATATGATTTAGAAACTAAAAAATTAGTATGGTCATATATGGATGATATGCCACCATCTTTCTTTTCACCATACATGGGTGGGGTGCAAAAATTGTGGAATGGCAATGTTTTTATTTGTGAAAGTGCATTTGGTAGATTGTTCGAAATAAATGGATTAACACAAGAACCAGTTTGGGAATATGTCATACCAGATTTTGCTGAATATCCAGAACCTCTAAATAACTTTATTACTGGCGAACATAATTCTTGTTTTAAAGCACATCGTTACTCCGAAGTTTCGTGGCTATGACTGAGATACCTATTATTGATTTTGGTGAAATGGATCTTGCAGTATCCCGCAAAATGCACAAAGCATTTACTACTGTAGGATTCGCCGTATTCACAAATGTTTATGATAGATGGTTATCTGACTTTGATTTATGGGAAGATTGTGTTAAACAGTTTTTTGACCTACCACAAGAAACAAAAGACAAATACAAATATTCAGGTGTTCAGCAGAATCTAGGATATTCTGAGATGGAGTCTGAATGGCTACATCCAGACAGACCTGGCGATCTCAAAGAAGCATATAATTGGAAGGCCCCGTATGATATGGAAGACAAATACTGGCCTACCGAATTACCATTATTTCGTACACAAGCAGAAAAAATAGAACGTATAATGAGAGTCTTGTCCTTTGAGTTTATGGACAGATTTGAACTTGCACTTGGTCTCAAAAAAGGGTTTCTTGTTGAGAAACACTTATATGGAACTACAACGGCAAGAATAATACATTATCCAAAATATAATGCTCATGTGAAATATGATCAATTGAGGGGTAATGAACATACAGATTATGATACATTTACCATGCTATTTCGTTTTCAAGATTGTGGTGGTTTGTTTGTCAAAACTATAGAAGGCGAATGGATTGAAGTACCAGTCATTGAAAATAGTATAGTTCTCAACATAGCAGATATGTTTCAGAGATGGACAAACGACACTTATATTTCAACTCCACATAGAGTTATGAATGTTCTTGATAAAACAAGATATTCAATGCCTTACTTTGTAGGTCCAAACAAAGATACGATTGTAAAAAATTTAACAAAAGAACCAAGTAAATATGAACCTATATCTTCATATGAATATTTGTTATGGAGATTACAACAGAGTTATTAAATGATTTTATTGTCTGGTAATTCAAATCAATTGCTTGCAAATCATATTTCTAACCATGCAGGCATTACCCTTACAGAAAGAAGATTAACAAGATTTGCAGATGGTGAAATATTCTGCGAAATCGATCAAAACATTCGTGGTGAGGATGTTTTCATTATACAAAGCACTTGCAATCCTGCAAACGATAATCTCATGGAATTGCTGATTCTCATTGATGCATGTAAAAGAGCAAGTGCAGGTCGCATTACTGCGGTAATGCCCTATTATGGTTATGGAAGACAAGACAGGAAACCTGCCGCAAGAACTCCCATATCAGCAAAATTAGTTGCAAACATGATTCAAGCATCTGGTGCAGATAGAGTATTGACCATGGATTTACATGCTGGTCAAATACAAGGCTTCTTTGATATTCCACTTGATGATTTACGAGCCAAACCTCTGTTTGTAAAAGACTTGAAGAAAAGACCTATGGTTAGCAATGGAAATGCATTGATTGTATCTCCTGATGCTGGTGGTGTTCCTAGAGCAAGATCCTTAGCAAAAGAACTTAATCTGGACATTGCGATCATTGACAAACGCCGAGATAAAGCGAATGAAAGTGAAGCAATGAATGTAATCGGCAACGTAAAGGGAAAGCAATGTATAATAGTAGACGATATAGTGGATACAGGTGGAACTTTGGTCAAAGCCGCCGATGCTCTTTTGAAAAGTGGAGCGGAAGAAGTGCAAGCGTATATAAC
>Ga0075462_10000317_pt1 | contig 14515 bp, 9 predicted proteins | sample DEB08_DNA_4_FD_71487 | JGI IMG/M metagenome (GOLD analysis project Ga0075462, IMG submission 71487) | Aqueous microbial communities from the Delaware River and Bay under freshwater to marine salinity gradient to study organic matter... | ecosystem: Environmental > Aquatic > Marine > Coastal ...
CAGCACAAGTCTTAAGCGAGGTTATTTTATCTGTAGCTAGAAGCAAAGAAAATAGAGACAAAATTTCTAAACAAGTTTCTGTAATTTCTTTCAAAGATTTAGAATTGAATCCTCCCCTTACTTCAGCAGATTTGTTAACTTATGCTCCGGGAGTAAGAGTTCAAAAATCTCAAGGAGGAGGGGGAAGTCCAGTTATAAGAGGTTTTGAAGCTAACAGGGTACTATTGGTAATTGATGGAGTTAGAATGAATAATGCTATATATAGATCTGGCCATCTTCAAAACGCTATCACAATCAACCCCAATAGCTTAGAAAGAACTGAAATTATTTATGGTCCTTCATCTGTTGGGTATGGTTCAGATGCCCTTGGTGGAGTTATTCATTATTATACAAAAAATCCCAAAATAAATAATTTAAAAAAATGGGAATTTAACGGGCTTTCGTCATTTAATACTCGATTGAAGAATACTGTTCAAAGTTTTGATATAGAGCATAGTCAAAAGAAGTGGGCTAGCTATACTAATTTTTCTTTTTCAAAATTTGGAGATATTATAATGGGAAGTTATAGAAATCATGGCTTTGAAACTTGGGGCCTTGATTATCATTTTCTTAACCCCAATATATATAACGCATCTAGTATTTCAAATCCTAATCCAAATTTGCAAAAAAACACCTCTTACGATCAATTTGATTTTTTACAAAAATTTAATTTTAAAATTTCTGAAACATCAAATCTTGTTCTAAACTTTCAGAATTCTAAATCATCTGACATATCTAGATATGACAAGTTAAATGAATTAAAAAATGGGAATTATAAATATTCCGAGTGGAAATACGGTCCTCAAAAAAGAACAATGGTTTCTTCTTTATTTAACTTTTCAAAAAAGAAAAATTTTAGCGATAAGAGAAAGCTTCTTTTCGCATATCAAAATATAGAAGAATCCCGCCACTCTCGAAGATTTCAAGAATTAAAACGTTTAAACCAGATTGAATCATTAGATGTGTTTTCAATTAATTTCGATTTATTTAAGAATAACTCAAATAATTCTTCTTGGGCTTATGGATTTGAATATGTGCACAACAACGTTTTTTCAAGAGCCTATTTACAAAACTTAAACTTAGATCAATTTTCGGAACTTATTGAAGCTAGTATTTCGTATAATGCACCTACAAGGTATCCCAATGAAGAGGGTTATTATAGGACCATTGCTTCATATTATGAATTTAGAAAATATCTTTCTAAAAGATTAAATGTAAATTTAGGAATGAGATACACAAAAACTCAACTAAGGGCCAAATGGAGTGATAGGGAAATTATTCAATCTGGCCTTAACGATGTGTCTTCAAAAAATTCCTCCCTGACATCAAGTATTGGGTTAGTTTATAAAACTCTCTCAAACTGGAAAATAAATGCAAATTTTTCAAGTGGCTTTAGATCTCCAAATATTGACGATATAGGAAAAATTAGAGAAAAAAGCGGCATTCTAACAGTTCCTAACCCCAATTTAGAACCGGAATATGCATATAATTCTGAAATTGGCATTTCTAAATATTCCAATGATAAGCTAAATGGATTTTCACTAAATACATATTACACACACATTTCAAAACACATATCTAGAGATTACTATAAAATTCTAGGTGACCAATCTACAAATGATGATCAAACAATTCTGTTCAATTTAGATGAAGTTATTACAATGGCAAACATAAATAAAGGAAGCGCATATATTTATGGAGCCACTTTAGATTTTAAAACTTCTTTAATTAAAATCTTATCAATAAAAGGCAACTTGACTTATACAAAAGGTAGAAACACAGATTTTGATCATCCTAACCCTTCTATTCCTCCTTTTTTTGGCAGCCTTTTTTTAAATTTAAATTTGGACAAACTTGAAACTCAATTGTCGTTCAAGTTTTCTGAATCAAAAAACCCTAAAGATTATAGTATTGGAGGCGAAGATGGTCTTGAAGAAACCCCTGTAATAACTAAGAATGGTGAGGTTAATTACTACGGAACTCCTTCTTGGAATGTTCTAAAACTTTCTTCTGCATACTCTATTTCAAAAAGCATTAAAACAGTTGTCATTTTGGATAATATTTTTGATGTTCATTACAGAGAATTCGCTTCGGGAATATCCGCACCAGGCCGAAACTTAAATATTGTTTTAAGTTATCAATTTTAAGTTCTAAAATTTGATCTAAAATAGTTACTTTCGCTTTTATCAAATCTGATATAATTAAAATGGCGTTTAAAGAATATACCGGCTTAAATTTATCGCAAATTGCAGATGAAGTTCTTAGCGAATGGGATAAAAATGAATCTTTTAACAAAAGTATTATTATAAGAAAAGACGGTCCAAAGTTTATTTTTTTTGAAGGCCCTCCATCCGCTAATGGAATGCCTGGAATTCACCACGTAATGGCGAGGAGTATCAAAGACATTTTTTGTAGGTACAAGACTTTGAAAGGATTTCAAGTTGAAAGAAAGGCAGGATGGGACACCCACGGACTCCCAATTGAACTAAGTGTTGAAAAAGACTTAGGAATTACTAAAGAAGACATAGGAACAAAAATTTCTGTAGAAGACTATAACAAAGCTTGTAAAAAAGCCGTTATGAAATATACCGATGTATGGAACGATTTAACCAAGAAAATGGGTTATTGGGTAGACATGAGCAATCCATATATAACGTATGAATCTAAATATATTGAATCTGTTTGGTGGTTATTAAAAGAATTATACAACAAAAACCTTATTTATAAAGGTTATACTATACAGCCTTATTCCCCAAAAGCTGGAACAGGCTTAAGTTCGCATGAGCTTAACCAGCCTGGAACCTATCAAGATGTAACTGACACAACTGTTACTGCTCAGTTCAAAACGATTAAAAATTCGCTTCCAGATTTTTTAAAAAAATATAAAAGTCTTTTTATCTTGGCCTGGACAACTACGCCATGGACTCTTCCTTCAAATACTGCACTTACGGTTGGGGCTAAAATAAAATACAGTATAATCTCTACTTTCAACCAGTACACTTTCGAGTTCATTAATGTAATAGTGGCTAATGATCTCATTTCTAAAATTTTTCGAGGAAATTATATACAAGTAAATAGTAATTCTAATTTAATATTCAACTTTAAAAAAGATAAAAAAATTCCATACTTGATCCAAGAAAGTTTTTTTGGAAAAGACCTTCTTAATATAAAATACGAACAACTATGGGATGAAGCTCCTCTTCCATACGAAAACCCAGAAAATGCTTTTAGAGTTATTGAAGGAGATTTTGTAACAACTGAAGATGGAACTGGGATTGTTCACACTGCTCCTACCTTTGGAGCTGACGATGCTAAAGTAGCAAAATTGGCAAATCCGCCAATTCCAGCATTATTAATTCAAGATGAAAATAAACAACTAGTTCCCCTTGTGGATTTACAAGGAAAATTTAGAAAAGAACTTGGTTTTTTAGGTGGGAAATTTGTTAAAAATGAATATTACGATGAAAAAAACGTTCCTAAAAAATCAGTTGATGTTGAAATTGCTATAAAATTAAAAGAATTAAATAGAGCTTTCAAGGTTGAAAAGTATGTTCACAGTTATCCTAATTGTTGGAGAACTGACAAGCCAATTTTATATTATCCTTTAGACTCATGGTTTATAAAAGTAACTGAAAAAAAAGATCGGTTAGTAGAACTCAATAAATCTATTAATTGGAAGCCTAAATCTACTGGAGAAGGAAGATTTGGCAATTGGTTAGCCAATGCAAACGATTGGAACTTATCGAGATCAAGGTTTTGGGGTATTCCTCTGCCAATTTGGAAATCTTCTGATTCAAAAGAAACAATCATTATTGGATCAATGGTAGAATTAAAAAATGAAATAAAAAAATCTGTTTCAAAAGGTTTTATGAAAATAGATCCTTTCGATTCTTTCGACCCAAAGGACATGAGTGATTCGAATTATAATACAATTGATCTTCATAAAAATATTGTTGATACTATTATTCTTTGCTCTGAAAGTGGTCAAAAAATGTTTAGAGAGTCTGATTTAATTGATGTTTGGTTTGATTCTGGTGCGATGCCCTATGCTCAATGGCATTATCCTTTTGAAAACAAATCTAAAATTGAAAATGGGGAAGCTTTCCCTGCAGATTATATTGCTGAAGGAGTTGATCAAACCAGAGGATGGTTTTACACACTTCATACAATTGCTTCGACAGTATTTGATTCTATCGCCTACAAAAATGTAATCTCAAATGGCTTAGTCTTGGATAAAAAAGGGCAAAAAATGTCCAAGAGGCTAGGTAATGCAGTAGATCCTTTTAAAACGATTTCTGACTTTGGACCAGATGCTACTAGATGGTATATGATTAGTAATGCAAATCCTTGGGACAATCTAAAGTTTGATTTAGAAGGAATAGAAGAGAGTAAGCGTAAATTTTTTGGAACTCTTTATAACGTCTATTCTTTTTTTGCTTTATACGCAAATATTGATCGTTTCAATTTTAACGAAAATGAACTTTCTATTAACGATAGACCAGAATTAGATAGGTGGATAGTTTCAGAGCTTAATTCATTAATTTCTGAGGTTGATCAACATTATTCCAATTATGAGCCAACCAAGGCTGCTAGAGCTATTTCTGATTTTGTTCAACTCTATTTAAGCAATTGGTACGTAAGATTGTCAAGAAGAAGGTTTTGGAAAGGATCATATAGTCAAGATAAAATAAGTGCATATCAAACTCTTTATAAATGTTTAATTGAGATTTCCATAATATCTTCTCCTATTGCTCCTTTTTATATGGACAGGCTATATATAGATTTGGTTAATTGCACTGGAAAAAGTAATCTCGATTCTGTTCATCATGAAAATTTTCCTGTCCATAATAAATCTTATATTAATCTCAGTTTACAACAAAAAATTAGAAAAGCTCAAACAATCTGCTCTTTGGTATTGTCTATAAGAAAAAAAGAAAAAATTAAAGTACGGCAGCCACTTTCAAAAGTTATGATTCCTTACTTAGATGATTTAGATAAAAAGGAACTCATTGAAATTTCTGATTTAGTTAAATCTGAAGTAAACGTCAAAGAAATTGAATTAATTAGTAATTCGTCTGGAATACTAATAAAAAAAGTTAAGCCAAATTTTAAAATACTTGGCCCAAAGCTGGGTAAAAAACTTTCGATAGCAGTTGAAAAAATTAAAAATTTAGAGACTAGTGAAATTGAAAAAATTGAGCAGAATCAGTCTATTGTATTAAATCTAGAGGGAGAAGATGTAACCTTGGAAGCAAATGATCTAGAGATTATTTCCGAAGATATTGAGGGCTGGCTTGTTGCCTCAGAAAATAGTATCACGGTAGCGCTTGACATTCAATTAAATGAAAAACTAATTAATGAAGGTATTTGTCGTGAACTTGTAAATAAAATTCAAACTCTAAGAAAAGACTCCGGGCTTAAGGTAACTGATAAAATTAATTTAAAATTTCAGAAGGATATTATCCTTGAAAAAGCTATTTTTGAAAACCAAAATTATATTTTGAGTGAAACTCTTGCTGAAAATCTCGAGTTTTTTGACTCTTTAAATAATGGTATTGAAATTAAATTTGACAACATTAATTCTAAATTACATTTGACTAAAATATAATAGTTATGGAAATCACGAGATATTCAGATAAAGACTTAAAACAATTTAAATCTTTAATAGAAGAAAAAATAAAGAAAGCTCAAAATGACTTAGCACTGATTAAAAGTGCCTATATGAATGACGGAAATAATGGAACAGAAGATACTTCTCCAACCTTTAAAGCATTTGAAGAGGGATCACAAACTATGTCTAAAGAAGCTAACACTCAGTTAGCCATAAGACAAGAAAAATTTATTAGAGACTTACAGGCTGCACTAATTAGAATTGAAAACAAAACTTATGGTGTTTGCAGAGTAACTGGTAAATTAATTAATAAAAAAAGATTAGAACTTGTTCCTCATGCCACTCTAAGCATAGAGGCTAAGAATATGCAAAAGTAATTCTTCTCATTAATAAATTCTGCAACTATGAGTTTAAAAAAATCTTTACTTATTGTTTTTTTTATTTTAGTTGTGGACCAAGTTTCTAAAATATATATTAAGCTAAATTTTCCATTAACACTTTATGGAGAATTGCCCTTGTTTGACCTTGGATGGTTTAAACTTTTATTTATTGAAAATAAAGGAATGGCTTGGGGTGCTACAATTAACGACTTACTACCATTTGTTTCAGAAAGAAATGGGAAATTATTTTTAACTCTTTTTAGAATGGTTGCTAGTACATTTATTTTTTACTGGCTCTACAATAGTATAAAACAACATGCTAATAAACTTTTAGTCGTAAGTCTTTCCCTAATACTTGCTGGAGCAATCGGCAATATTATAGATTCTATTTTTTATGGTTATTTATTTACTAACAGTTATTATAATATTGCTCAATTTAACCCCGGTTTTGGTTATGAATCCTTATTTCACGGTCATGTTGTGGATATGCTTCAGTTTCCAATATTTTCTTGGGACTGGCCTAGTTGGATTCCTTATTTTGGTGGAGAAAGTTTTACTTTTTTTGAACCTGTTTTTAATATTGCTGATAGTGCAATATCAATTGGTGTTGGAATAATGTTAATTTTTAACAAAAAAATTTACCCTGAAAATTCATAAATTTTTTTTGGAGTCACACAAAAATTTAACTTAACATCAGTTTTATTAATGTCTTGTATTTCGTTTATTGGATCAAAAAAAGATACCCCAATTTTAATTGCCTTAGAACAATCTACCAATAATTTATCATAATATCCGCCTCCATAACCTACCCTTTGCCCCATTTTGTCGAAAATTAAAAGAGGGACAAATACTACATCAACTTGATCATTTGTAATTAATATTGAATCTTGAGGCTCTACTATTTCTAAACTATTGGTTTTTAAAAGAGTAGAATCTGTCAATAAATAATTTTCTAATTTTTTATTTGAAAAATTTATTTTGGGTAGAATAACATTTTTATCCTTTCCCTGGATGATCTGAATAATTAATTTAGTATCGACTTCATTGTGTTTCTCAATAGGAAAAAAAATGTGATAATTCTTATATTCCCATATATCTAATCCCAAAACCTTATTAGCTATACTTAAGCTTAGATCTTCAATTTCATTATTGGTTAAGGAATTCCTTTTGAATTTATAAATACTCCTTAGCTCTTGCTTAAACACTATTTTTTAATTTTAAATTTATTGCCTTTGTAAATGATATAAGGCATTGGCAAAAGAACAGAAATAAAGTATGCAATACTTGCTGTAGATTCATCAAAAACTATATAAAAAAATAAAAAAATTAAAGAAGAATATATGGCAAGGTTTATAAAAAATTTCTTAAAAAAAATTAGATATCTTTTCAGATCAAAAGATTCTTTTTCTTTTTTAGACATAGTATTATATCCAGCTAATAACATATCTGCGTTATTTTCATTTACTATATAAGCACTACCAATTAAACAAATATTTGTTATAATTATTGCAATAAAGATTTCAGTTTCCATAGATTTATTAAGTGTTCCAAATATAAAAGAATTATTTTTGAACTGTGATTGGTCAATCTTTAAAAATAGAGCTCTCAACAATGCCTTCTGAGCCTGGGGTATACCAGTTTTTTAATAAAGAAGACAAAATAATTTACATTGGAAAGGCTAAAAATTTAAAAAAAAGAGTTTCATCTTACTTTCAGAAAAATGTTGGTTCTCGAAAGACAAAAAATTTAGTGAAAAATATTCATGAGATTAAACATATTGTGGTTTCATCAGAATCAGATGCCTTATTATTAGAAAATTCTTTAATTAAAAAATATCAACCTAAATACAATATTTTACTAAGAGATGACAAAACTTATCCATGGATAGTAATTAAAAATGAGCCTTTCCCCAGGGTATTGACAACAAGAAAAGTTGAGAATGATGGTTCTGAATATTTTGGTCCATTTACAAATTATAGAACCGTGCGAACTATTATGGATATTTTTTCTAATCTGTATTATTTAAGAACTTGCAATTACACCTTAAATTCTGAAAACGTTAAAAATAAAAAATATAAAAAATGTCTTGAATTCCACATTGGAAATTGTTTAGGAGGATGCGAAGGCTATCAAAAAGAAAAAGATTATCAAATTTATATTTCTAATATTAGAGATTTTTTAAAAGGTAAGCTTTCAAGCTCTATAAATTATTTTAAAAAGGAAATGATTGAAGCTTCCAATATGTTAAATTTTGAAAAAGCACATAGAGCAAAAGAAAAAATTGAACTCTTAAATAATTATCAATCCAAATCCACTGTCGTCGATTCCAAGCTAAAAAGTGTAGACGTATTTAGTATAATTTCTGATGCCACTCACGCTTATATTAACTATTTGCAGGTCGGGTATGGAAGAGTTATTCGATTTCATAATGTAGAAGTCAAAAAAAAATTAGATGAATCTGATAAGGAATTGCTATTGATTTCTATTATTAACTTAAGAGATAAGTTTCTTTCTAAAAACAAAACTGTAATTGCAAATATTGCATTTAAAAAAATTTTAGATATTAAGTTTATTTTACCAAAAGCTGGAGACAATAAAAAACTTCTTGATTTATCATTAAGAAATGCTTCACAATTTAAGCTTGAGAAGCTTAAACAAGTTGAAATTGTAGATCCTGAAAGGCATTCCAATAGAATTCTTAATCAAATGAAAATAGATTTAAGATTAAATGAAAATCCTATTCATATTGAGTGTTTTGACAATTCAAATATTCAGGGATCTAATCCTGTTGCGTCTTGTATTGTTTTTAGAAATGCAAAGCCCTCAAAAAAAGATTACAGGCTTTTTAATATTAAAACTGTTGAAGGACCTGATGATTATGCTTCAATGGAAGAAGTAGTTTATCGTAGATATAAAAGAATGGTTGATGAACAATCCGATTTTCCTGATTTAATTATAATTGATGGCGGCAAAGGGCAGCTCAGCTCATCCATCAAAGCCCTTAAGAAATTAAATCTTGAAAAAACCATTGCAATTCTTGGTATTGCTAAAAGACTTGAAGAAATTTTTTATCCAAACGATCCTATTCCTCTTTATCTAAATAAAAAGTCTGAGACTTTAAAAATAATTCAAAAGATGAGAAATGAAGCTCACCGTTTTGCCATTTCTTTTCACAGAAACAAAAGAAGCAAACAAGCTTTAAATTCTTCATTTGATTCTATTCCAGGCTTAGGAGAAAAAACTAAAATTAAACTTTTAAAAAAATTTAAATCTCTAAAAAAAATAACTGAAACATCTGATGAATTACTAATTAATGAAATTGGAGAAAGTAAAACTAAAAAATTAAGAGCTTTTTTAAATTCTAGAGCTTAGTATTTATTATTTTTGCATTAAATGAGCTTAAAGAGATTTTTTTTATTAATAACCTTATCAATATGTTTTCAAATTAATGCTCAGAATTACTCAGGAGTTAGTGCTCCGTTTATTAACAAATCTTTTGATGCTTTCAAGCCAGGAGAGTCACTAAAATTTAGGATTCATTACGGCTTTTTTAATGCTAGTTATGCGACATTAGATCTGAATGAAGAAATTTTCAACAATCAAAAAATTTTTAAAGCAACCGCAATTGGGAGAACTACTGGAATAGCAAGGTTTTTTTTCAAAGTTGAAGATGTTTACGAAACCTTCTTTGACCAATCTTTAGTTAAGCCTTTAAAGTCAACCCGAAACATTTATGAAGGGGGGTATACTAAAAATACAGAAATTTTATACGACTATAATAATAATCTTGCCAAAGTTAACGACATTAAAAACTCTAAAATAAGTTCTGTAAATATTGAAAAAAATGTACAAGATTTAATTTCAACATTTTACTTTCTAAGAAACCATTTTGATGTTAATAGTTTAAAAATTAATGATTTTATTAGAATAACCATTTTTTTTGATGCTGAAAATTATCCATTTAGAATGAAGTTTTTAGGATATGAAAATATTAAAACTAAATTTGGAGTAATTAATTGTCTAAAATTTAGGCCATACATTGAGTCTGGAAGAGTTTTTAGTGACAGTGAAAGCTTAACTCTATGGGTAAGTAATGATAAAAATAAAATTCCAATAAAAATTGAGGCAGGACTTAGAATTGGCTCAATTGAAGCTGATTTGGAAGAATTTAGGGGGTTAAAGCACCCTTTTAAAGTAAATGTAAATGAATAAACTATTTTCATTTTTTCTTTTTTCTTTTCTTTTAATTTCTTGTGCAGAGGAGAAAAAAAAAGAGTCACAAAAAAAATTTAAAGAAAAAATTGTCTCCGAATTTGGTTATACTTTAAACAATTTCAACGTAAAAAAAAGCAAAGTCAAAAATGGAGATTCATTTGGCTCAATATTAGAAGACAATAATTTATACTATCCGCAAATCTATAACATTGTTCAAAAAGTAAAAAAGGTATATGATATTAGAAAAATTAATATTGGCAAGCCTTATACTATCCTTTCTACAAAAGATTCATTAAACATCCCTCAATACTTTATTTATCAGCCTAACAAAATAGATTATGTTATTGTTTCGCTTACAGATTCTCTTTGGGCAGAAAAAAAATCTAAAAAGGTTATATTAAAAGAATTTGAAGCTGAAGGGGTTATCACTAGTTCACTATCCGAGACTATGGAAAAACAAAAACTTTCTCCATTACTTTCAAATGAACTTTCTGAAATATATGCTTGGACTATTGATTTTTTTAGATTAGAAAAGGGAGATAATTTTAAAATTATTTACTCTGCAAAGTTTGTTGATGATTCAACCTATGTTGGTCTTAACAGAATACATTCCGCTTATTTTGAACATAGAGGAAAACCTTTTTACGCAATTGAATTTGAAACTGATTCCAAAAGAGGGATTTTTGAATATTTTGATGAAAATGGAAAAAATTTAAGAAGAGCTTTTTTAAGATCTCCCGTACAATTCAGTAGAATTTCATCAAGATATAATCTTAAAAGAAGAATAGCATATTATGGTTATAGAGTTAGAGCTCACAAAGGAACAGATTTTTCAGCACCTGTTGGAACTCCGATTCGAGCAACTGCTAGCGGTACAGTAATAAACTCAAGCTACACTCGATCTAATGGTAATTATGTCAAAATTAAACACAATGGAACCTATTCAACCCAATACTTACATATGGATAAAAGAGGGGTAAAAGTAGGGCAATTTGTAAAACAAGGCGATTATATTGGTACTGTCGGCATGACTGGGAATACATCAGGTCCTCATGTCTGTTATAGATTTTGGAAAAATGGTAAACAGGTTGATCCTCTAAGACAAAAACTTCCTGAAGCTAAACCTATTTCAAGTGAGTTAAAAAAACGGTACCTTGAATATATGCACCCTGTTAAAAAACAACTTGACTCTATCAAATCAAGTGTTAACTTTGAAAATAATATTAAAAGATTTCATTAAATGACCTTAAAGAAAATAAATCCAACTAAAACAAAATCTTGGGAAAAGCTCAAGGATCATTTTGATGAAATAAAAACCAAAAATATAAAATCTCTTATTGAGGTTAGAAAATCTCCTGAGAACTTCAACATTATATGGGAAGATTTCAATGTCGATATTTCTAAAAATATAATTAACGATACCACTTTAGATTTGCTTGCAGAGTTAGCCAATGAATGTGAGCTAAGTGATGCAATATCAAAACAATTCGGTGGAGAACTAATTAATGAAACTGAAAACAGAGCAGTTTTACATACTGCCGTTCGAGCAACTGAAAAATCTTGTATAAAAATTAACAAAAAGGATATTATTCCATCGGTTTTTAAAACTCGATCTCAGATAAAAGTATTTACAAATGATCTGATCTCTGGAAAGTTAAAAGGTTTTACTGGAAAGTCCTTTACTGATATTGTTAACATTGGAATTGGCGGATCAGATCTTGGACCAGTTATGGTTGTTGAGGCACTTAAACATTACTCCACAAGACTTAATCCACATTTTGTTTCAAATGTTGATGGGGATCATGTTTTAGAAATAATTAAAAACCTTAATCCTGAGACAACCCTGTTTATTGTTGTTTCCAAAACATTTACAACTCAAGAGACCATTTCTAATGCTAATACAATTAAAAATTGGCTTATTTCTAGGCTTGGTAAAAATGCTGTTTATAACCACTTTGCTGCAGTATCTACCAACAAAAGTGCTATTCAAGAGTTTGGAATTAATCCTGACAATGTTTTTTCTATGAACGATTGGGTAGGTGGACGGTTTTCACTCTGGAGCTCAGTTGGCCTTTCAATAAGTCTAGCTATTGGATATGATAATTTTGAAAGTTTACTTCAGGGTGCGAATAAAATGGATGATCATTTTAAAAACACAAGCTTCAAATCTAATATTCCTGTGTTACTGGCTCTTTTAAGTATCTGGTATAATAATTTTTTCAAAGCTGAAACTGAAGCTGTAATACCTTATACTCAATATTTAAGTAGACTGCCTGCATACTTACAACAAGCTATTATGGAAAGTAATGGCAAAAGTGTTGATAGAAATGGCAACTCTATTAGTTATCAAACAGGTAATATTATTTGGGGTGATACCGGGACAAACTCTCAGCATGCTTTCTTTCAACTAATTCATCAAGGAACAAAGTTAATTCCATGCGATTTTATCGGTTTTAAAACGCCCTTGTTCAAAGAAAATACTCAACACGATAAGCTTATGTCAAACTTTTTTGCTCAAACAGAAGCTTTAATGATGGGTAAAAGTGAGATAGAGGTAGAAAAAGAGCTTAACAACTCTAAATTAGACAGTCATAAAATTGAGGCCTTAAAGCCTTTCAAAGTTTTTTCAGGCAATAAACCAACAAACACTTTGCTTATAGAAAAATTAACTCCAAAAAATTTAGGGTCTTTAATTGCAATGTATGAACACAAAATCTTTGTTCAAGGAATTATCTGGAACATTTATAGTTACGACCAATGGGGTGTAGAATTAGGAAAACAATTAGCTTCTAAAGTATTGAACGAAATAAATAAAAATAAAATTGCTAATCACGACAGCTCTACAGCCTCACTACTTAAAAATTATTTATCAAATCGATAATTTAAATCTATTTTTTTAATAAAAATCAAATGTTTTTTCCAAAAAACAGAGTTATACACAGCTTTTGTTAAAAAAAAGTAATATTGATTTAACAGTTATTTAACAAAATTTAAGCACATTTGTATAACATAAACTACAAATAAATTATGAAAAAAATAATCTTACTTTTTACAGCTATCTTGATCTCCGGATTTAGTTATGCTCAAAATACTGTTTCGGGTACAGTTGTTGATTCAGAATTAGGATCTCCATTACCTGGCGCAACAGTACTAGTCAAAGGAACTTCTAATGGAGTTTCAACAGATTTTAATGGAGCTTTTACGATAACCGCTTCAGGATCTGGAACATTAGTTGTTTCATACATTGGTTATGACACTCAAGAAATTTCTTTTAGTGGAGGAATTAATCTTGGGAATGTTGCCCTTGTTGCTAGTGCTAATGAACTTGATGGAATAACTGTTTTTGGAACTGTTGATTTTGCAATAGACCGAGAAACTCCAGTTGCTGTTTCTACATTAACAGCTTCTGACATTCAAGAAAGAATAGGGAACTTAGAGCTTCCTGAAATGCTTAATTCCACACCTGGTGTATACGCAACAAGAGCAGGTGGTGCGTTTGGTGATTCAAGAATTAATGTAAGAGGTTTTGATTCTCAAAATACAGCTGTATTAATTAACGGTATCCCTGTTAATGATATGGAAAACGGAAGAGTGTACTGGTCTAACTGGTCTGGTCTCACTGATGTTGTTTCTGCTATGCAAGTACAAAGAGGTCTTGGTGCTTCTAAGCTTGCTATATCCTCTGTTGGAGGAACTATTAACGTTTTAACAAAATCTACTGAACTTACAAAGGGTGGTAAAATCGCCGCTACTGTTGGTAATGATGGTTACATGAAAACTGTTATGTCTTACAATACTGGTGAAATGGAAGGCGGAAGTGCTCTCTCTTTTCTCTTTTCAAGAGTTGAGGGTGATGGTTATGTTAACGGGACTTCTTTTGAAGGGTACAACTACTTCTTAGGGTATGGTTGGGAATCAGACGATGACAAACACAACGTTCAAGTAATTGTCACTGGAGCTCCTCAAACACACAATCAAAGAACGGGTAGTTATTTTAACATGGCTACAGCTGGAGATTATCAAAAATATGGTATAAGATACAATTACAATCATGGATATTTAAATGGTCAGGAATTTAACTGGAGAAGAAATTTCTACCACAAGCCAATTGCTTCTGTTAACTGGGAATATGAAATTAACTCTACTACAAACCTTTCTGCTTCTGCATACTACTCAGTTGGAAGAGGTGGAGGAACTGGAGACATTGGACGTCTTGGAGGAAATTACGCTAGTAGCTCAAGGTTTAGAAATGATATAACTGGAGAGGTAG
>Ga0075462_10000321_pt1 | contig 14399 bp, 22 predicted proteins | sample DEB08_DNA_4_FD_71487 | JGI IMG/M metagenome (GOLD analysis project Ga0075462, IMG submission 71487) | Aqueous microbial communities from the Delaware River and Bay under freshwater to marine salinity gradient to study organic matter... | ecosystem: Environmental > Aquatic > Marine > Coastal ...
AACTGGACTCAAGTTACCCGTAACGTTCCGATTGAAACCTGTAACATGGCTCAAGTACCAGTCTATGAGAACGTACAAGGTCAAGGTGCTACTGGTCTAGAAGTTCTCTTTGGTGCGCTGTTTGGTGGATTAGCTGGTAAGGCAATTACTGATAAAGATGAAGGCGCTGCAGCCGGTGCTGTTATCGGTGGTGTAGTTGCTGCTGAAGCAGGTCGTGCACCTCAACTCCGTATTGTTGGATATGAAAACAAAGAGATTTGTACTACACGGTATGTTAATCGCACAGAATCAGTAGTTAAGGATTATACTATCTACTATGAGTGGCAAGGGCAATATGGTTCAAGCATTGTTAAACAGCAGTACTTTGTTGATGATTATGTTGATGTGAATGTCTCGATTCATCTAGTGAATCCACTTTAAAATGATTTTGTAATCTGCCCTTAGCTCAGCAGGATAGAGCAACTGCCTTCTAAGCAGTGGGTCCGGGGTTCGAGTCCTCGAGGGCAGGCCAATTATTATAGGAGAAAGAAATGTTATTTCTTGGAGTAGGCGCAGTTATGTTTACTGCGACTTTGTTTATTGGTGGCTGGGTATTATATGACCAGTTTTGGGGTGGGGATGCTAAAGACACCACTGAAAGCGAAGTCCCCGTATTTGCTTATCATCACGAAAGTGAAATCTTAGAACAACCGACAGCAGGTATTAAATACCTTGTAGAAGATGACGAAGGCATTGATGCTGATCAAACACTTAGTGCTGTAATGCAATGGGTACAGGCAGATGAGCCTAATATCTGGACAGGTGACTGGCAAGTTCGTGTTAACACATGGAACGATGCTGGCGTTATTCAGATTCATGGAGATGCGTCTACATTGATTGAGGATCGGTATGATGACGTGGCACTTCCTTACTTCACTGGTGATGGATTTCTCGAACAAGCAATCGTAGATTTGGAGTTTGCATAATGAATATGACTACAAACCAAAACATTTCGAAAGAGTTTCGTAAGCGCCTTGATCTAATTAATCGTTGGAAGAAAAAGCAGAATCCCAACGTGACTGTATGGACTACGGTTAAGACAGAAGAGGGTAAAGAGTACACTAAATACGAGAGGAAAAAATCAAATGAGGTATGGGGACAGCCTGAACCTTTCCGTATGAAGTAAACTTTAACAGCCGGCGTGGCACAGTTGGTAGCGCAAGGGTTTTGTAAACCTTAGGTCGGGAGTTCGAGTCTCTCCGCCGGCACCACATTGCGAGGTAAAAATGCACATCGAGAGTGATACCAAACTAGATTACTCGGACGTCCTCCTTCGTCCTAAGCGTTCAACATTAACGTCTAGAAAGGAGGTAAAGCTCACTCGAACATTTGCATTCCCTCATTCTAAACGTAAGATCGAAGTCAATCCTATTATCGCAGCTAATATGGATGGCGTCGGTACTTTTGAGATGCTCAAGGTACTGGCAGAAGACGATATGCTTGTAGCACTCAACAAATCATATTCCAATGAAGATTTGTTGGAAGTTCATAGATACGCTGATATGAACGATTCTCGTATGAAAGAAAGTCTCTGCTTGACTATTGGTATGCAAGAATCAGATTACGAGAAAGTCAAAACACTCAAAGATAAATTCCCAATTATTTGTATCGATACACCCAATGGCTACATGGAGAAATATGTCCAGTTTGTAAAGTCTATCCGTGAGCTTTGTGGGGTCAATAACATTATCATTGCAGGTAACGTGGTTACTGCTGATCAGACACAGGAGTTGATTCTAAATGGAGCTGACGTGGTTAAAGTGGGCATTGGTCCTGGATCTGTTTGTACTACTCGCATTGTTACTGGTGTTGGGTATCCGCAACTATCGACGGTTATCGAGTGCGCTGATGCCGCTCATGGGCTTGGCGGTCATGTTGTTGCTGACGGGGGTTGCACTTCTCCGGGAGATGTAGCCAAGGCATTCGCAGCAGGTGCAGACTTTGTGATGCTCGGTGGTATGCTGGCAGGTCATGATGAAGGTGGTGGCGAACCGGTACACAAATATATCCACAACAATGAATACTACTACATGAAGGAAGACGAAATTTACAAGCCTGTTATTGAACGCAAAGAGTTTCGTCAGTTCTATGGTATGTCATCCAATACTGCTAATAAGAAGCATGCAGGCGGACTGAAGGACTATCGTGCATCAGAGGGTCGTGATATCCTAGTGCCTTATAAAGGTGAGGTAAGTCATACGATTCAATATATACTAGGTGGACTACGTTCTACATGTACGTATGTTGGTGCAAAGCAGATTAAAGATTTAACCAAGTGTGCTACATTCATTCGAGTCAATAACCAATATAATAAGGTGTATGAAAAGTAATGCCAGTCTATACTGTGAAAAATAAAGAGACAGAAGAAGCGTATGATCTTAACTGTCCTTATGATGAGCTACTAAGCTTTCTAAAAGAAAATAAAGAATATGTCCAAGTCTTGAAAATGCCTGCCACAGTTAGTGGGAGAATCTCTACACAAAGACTTGCTGGTGAAGGCTGGCAGGACGTACTTAAAAGAGTAAAGAAGGCTTCTGGCAAGGACAATACTATTAATGTCTAAACAGAAAAGCATCAGGTCACTGAAGCTGAAACTAGAAGACCTACCCGAGATTGAGCCCATCACTGAAAATCAAAAAAAGGTATTTACTTCCTTTGAGAAAGGTGATAATATAGTACTTGCAGGTTCGGCTGGTACCGGCAAAACGTTTGTAGCATTGTATCTAGCATTGGAAGAAGTCCTTGACAGAGAAACACCTTATGATCAAGTCGTACTGGTTCGATCAATTGTACCCACACGGGATATCGGCTACCTGCCTGGGAATGAAGATGAAAAGAAGGATGCTTATACCGGCCCCTACCGCTCGATCTGTGATGAATTATTCAGTGAAGGTGATGCCTGGAATAAGTTGCTACAATCCGGAATTATTAAGTTCGAGTCTACATCTTTCATTCGAGGGACCACGTTTAACAATTCGGTAGTGATCGTAGATGAAATGCAGAACCTTAACTTCCATGAACTGGATTCTGTGATCACGCGTATCGGTAGAGAATGCCGGGTCATCTTATCAGGTGACTACTACCAATCGGACTTTGATAAAGAAAAAGACAGAGACGGCATACTCAAGTTCCTAACCATCGTAGAGCAAATGAAAGACTTTGAAATCTTTGAGTTTGGTTGGGAGGACATTGTTCGGTCAGGCATTGTTCGAGATTATATCATGACCAAGGAAATGCTAAAAGTCAAATGAAAGGATAAGACATTGGCTAAGTTTTCGCGTTTTGACCCGCGTAACAAAAAGAATGGACGTAATAAGAAAATGACCCTGGGTGAATATCCCAAAGGTCCTAAGCGTGCAGGTACAGATATCGACGAAGATAAGTACCTTCGTAAGTACAAAAAGATCGAGTATGATGACTACGATCCAGTGCTTCAAGATGAAGCAGATGAAGAGTTAGGATGGGCAGTTAGATGATTGCAGGCAAAGTATGGGGTTCGACAGAACTGATTGAAGCGAACGGTGCACTAGAGTTTCACCGTATCTTCACCAAGAAAGGTGGAGTATGTTCTAAGCATAAACACGAATTTAAATGGAACGGATTCTTTGTGGAATCTGGTTATCTGCTTATTCGTGTATGGCAGAATGACTACGATCTGGTAGATGAAACCGTTGTAGGTCCAGGTGAGTGGACTAAGGTTAAGCCAGGCGTATACCACCAGTTTGAATGTATTGAAGATGCTGTTGCCTTTGAAGTATACTGGGCAGAGCTGAATAATAATGATATTGTTAGAGAAACTGTAGGTTATTCTCAATAGGGGGGTTTACAAACCTCCCATTAACCATTACATATAGCATGTAACTGAATGAAAGTAATATAATGGAAAACCGTCGTATCTTCGAACACGTAGACGTAGAGTTTACTTACGATGATCTGGTCACAGAGACTACAGACAATGGTCGTAAGTACGTGATCGACAAAGAGAACAAGCTTCCCTCGATCACTACAGTACTACAGATTCTTACACGTGCTGCTATTGCTGCATGGCGTAAGCGTGTTGGCGAAGAAGAAGCCAATAAGATTATGCGTCAAGCATCTGGTCGTGGTACCGATGTGCATAAGATTATTGAAGACTATATCGACAACGTCGAAGACTTTGATGCTGGTTACTTCCCGCACATCATCGACAACTTCATGGATTTGAAACCAATCATTGATGAACGTATTGGTAAAATCTATGCACAAGAACAGCCACTGTACTCTACGCACCTTGGTGTAGCAGGTCGTGTAGACTGTGTGGCAGAGTTTGATGGTAAATTGTCTATCATCGACTTCAAGACCTCACGTAAGCGTAAAACCCGTAGCAAGTGTTACAACTACTTTATGCAAGAAGCTGGTTACGCTGTTATGTGGGAAGAACGTACTGGCATGCCTATCACGCAGCTAGTTACCATCATGGCAGTAGATCATGAAGACCCAATCGTATTTGTCGAACATCGTGACGAATGGATCGGTAAGCTACAGGAAACTATTGAACAGTACAATCAGGAGAATCCTAAATGAATGCAGACCCGTTCGGTCCACTAGACGAAATGCTAGGCATGGGACAAAAGAATAAGAACATTTTCTCTGGTAAATCTCTTGTCCAGCAGCACGATCTGTACTTGTCTGGTGAGATTAAAAGTTCGGACCAGTACACTGATTGGTTCGAACTACTGCGTTCTGCCAGTAAATCTGATATTATTAAGATTCATATCAACTGTTATGGCGGTGATCTGTTTACTGCGATTCAGCTGATGCGTTGCATTACAGAGTCGAATGGTAACATCATTACATCGGTTGAAGGTGCATGTATGTCTGCTGCTACTATGATCTTTTTGGCATCAGAATCGTTTGAAGTGTCTGACCACTCTGCCTTCATGTTCCACAACTACTCGGGTATTTCCATTGGTAAAGGCGGGGAGATGTACGAGCAGATCTCCTTTGAGAAAAAATGGTTTAACAAGCTGGTAAATAACATTTATAAAGACTTCCTTACATCAGAAGAGATCAAAGACATTGAGCAAGGTAAAGACCTTTGGCTCGATGGCGATGAAGTTGTTCTCAGGCTGAAGAAGATGGGTAAGTTTGAAGTGAAGCAACAGCTTGAACTTGATTTAGATGAGGAGAATGAAGAATGAAAATCGCTGTAGTTGGTTATGGCTATGTTGGTAAAGCTATGGTCGCTGCTTTCGACCAAGGAGACAATATCGATTATGATATTGTCGATCCCGCCTATGAAGAATATAACCAACCTCTTTTGGAAGTAATGGAAACGTGTCATGCTGCTGTAGTCTGTGTGCCTACTCCAGAAGGAGAAGATGGTAGATGTGATGATTCTATTGTCCTAGAAACAGTAGAGGCTATTGGTATCGATAAACCAATTTTGATTAAGTCGACTACAGACATCGACACGCTCCAGTTTTTCAAAGAAAACTATCCTAATGTTTGCTTCTCCCCCGAGTTCCTTCGAGGTCGTAACTCAGTAGAAGATTTCTTGCAAGAAACTAAAATGATTATTGGGGGTGAGGTAGATCAAGCAGAAGGATGGATGAACGTATTTCAAGAATGTATTGATATTCAAGATGAAGCATTCGTCGATATTGTTGAGGCAGGATATGTTAAGTATGCTGAGAACTCCTTCCTTGCTATGAGGGTTACATTCTTTAATGATCTTTATAATCTAATGCAAAAAGCACATCCGGAACTTGACTATGATTCTACTGTATATGCTCTAGGGGTTGATTCTCGTATTGGTCACTCGCATAATCAAGTACCAGGATATGACGGCAAGTTTGGTTGGGGTGGGCATTGCTTACCAAAGGACACCTCGGCATTTGTAAAATTTGCAGAACAACATGGCGCTGACCTACCGCTAATTCGTTCGGTGCGTAAGATCAACGAGGATCATAGAAAGTGAAACGACTCATCTATCAGGTTTCTGTAGGTAAACCATCTAATCTTTATAAACACTGTATTCAATCTGTTGCAGAATATTGTGCTAAACATGGTATCGAACATTATGTTTTAGATAAACCAAAGCTGCGAATTAATCCTAATCCATTTACATCTAATCGTAGTGAAGGTGCTTCAAGGTTGGGTTATCTGCCTATCTTTGAAAAAGAAAATGCTTTTGATCTTCTTCCAGAGTATGATCAGATTGCTGTGATTGATTCTGACATTTATATTCGACCAGATGCTCCAAATATCTTTGATGACTTTGGAACTGATCATCCGTTTGGCGCAGTTTGTGAGCGTGAGATGCCAATCAACAAACAGTATATTGCAAAGATTTTGAATTACTCTCGAATGCAATATCATGGTATTCATGGTAAAAAAGGTTTGGACTTTAAACCCAATAAATTTGGATATGAATTTTATAATATGGGGCTGATGCTAATGAATCAGTCTTTTTATGACTATGTAAAAATGCCAGCTAAAGAATGGTTGGATCAGATAGAGTTTCAACCTTTTATTGATGGGCTCGGTGCATGGAAATGGTCTACTGATCAAACGCTGTTAAATTACTTTATGAAATCCCGTAAGGTTCCTGTGAAGCATATGAACTGGAAATGGAATGGTCTATATAGTGCTAATAAGAAAATTAGTGAATGCCACTTTGTTCACTTCTTTTTGAAAGACTTGCTACCAGAACGTGGTGAGAATGTAGAGCAGTTGATGGAGCAGATTTAAATGTTGCTTATTTCTCACAGAGGTAACATTAATGGCATTAATTCAGCATCAGAAAATCATCCATATTATATCCAAAAAGCATTAGATGCTGGGTATGACTGTGAAGTTGATGTATGGAAAAACTCAGATGATTATTGGCTTGGTCATGATAAACCTACATTTAAAATTGATATTAGTTGGTTATTAGAAAGAAAATGGAAACTTTGGATTCATTGTAAAAATATAAATGCCCTAGAAGATATGTCAAGACACTATTTGAATTATTTTTGGCATGAAAGTGACAAATACACCATGACTTCCAAAGGCTGGGTATGGGCATATCCAAATGAATTAACATCTACTAAATATAACAAAACTATTGCAGTTTTACCAGAGTGGAATGATACAGATGTTAGTGAGTTTGCTGGTGTCTGCTCGGATTATATTGTGAGATACTTAAAAGGAAAATAAAATGTATTATACGGTAACATATCATGTTCATAGCAAAGATATTCCATCAGCCGCTCATAACATTGCAATCGGGCAAAGTATCGGCAATCCAAATATTAGATCAGAAATTGAAACTTCTGCTAATGTCAAAGAAATGGAAGCTATCGTAAAGTCTATTGAAGGTAATATCGTAAAGATTGATTACCCACTCAAAGCATTTACATGGCCAAACATTTCTCAGTTGCTTTGTATTATTCAAGGTGGACAATCTGATATTGAAATTGTAGAACGTTGTCGTGTAATTGACATTGAAGGTTTACCTTATATGAATGCTCCTGTTCTTGGAATGAAAGCATTTAAAGAACGTGTAGGCGCAGAGAATCGTCCACTTTTCGGTTCTATTGTTAAACCTAAGTCTGGTCTTACAGAACAACAACTTCTTTCTATTGTAGAGCAAATGATTGATGGCGGCAGTGATTTCATCAAAGAAGATGAGATTATGGCTAACAATGATTATTTACCTTTGACTCAAAGAGTACAGGCAGTCAGTTCTCTTATTGAAAAGAAAAATAGCAAAGTTGTGTATTCGTACTGTGTTAATGCTGATCCATACGAATTAGTTCAAAACTTGGAAGATGTTAGAAGTCTTGGTGGCGATTGTGTGCATATCAATTTTTGGTCAGGTCTAGGTGCATATACAGCAAGTAATCAGGCAGGACTTATCACACACTATCAAAGGTCTGGTATTCGTATTCTCACTGATCCCGGCAATAAATTTTCTATCTCATGGCCAGTTCTAGTTAAACTTGGTGTTATGGCTGGTATTGATACTATACATGTTGGTATGCTTGGTGGATATTATCCAGAAGGAGAATCTGAAGAAGAGACGATGGAAGCACTTTCTATCTGTATGAATAATGATAGAGTTGCTGCTCTTAGTTGTGGAATGAATCCAGATGTTGCTAGAGAGATTCGTGGAAATATTGGTAATGATTGGATGGCAAATATTGGTGGTTGGTTGCACACTGGTGAGAATATCTACGATAAAGTGTATGAAATGAGAAAGAGTTTAGACTAATGAAAATTATTTTACCTATGGCTGGCAACGGTCAGCGATTTATTGATGCTGGATATAAACTACCTAAACCACTAATTGACATTCAAGGTAAACCTATGTTTGTCAGAGTGTTAGAAAACATTGGATATGGAACAGACATCCATGTCATTGTTCGCCGTGAACATATTGACAAGTATGCTATTGATAGGTTAATCAAAGATGCTTCTCCTAGTGCTACTGTGCATGTATTAGATGCCATTACTGAAGGAGCTGCTTGTACTGTACTAGAGGCAATTGACACAGAGAGTGATGATGGGTTCTTAGTTGCAAACTGTGACCAGTTAATGTCATGGAATAAATCTGACTTCTTTGAGCAGGATAATACTGAAGGCACCATTCTTACATTTATACCTGATCATGATAAACCAATTCATAGTTATGTAACTGTAGATAATAGTGGGTATATTACTGAATTAGCAGAAAAGAAAATGATTTCAAATATTGCTACTGTAGGTGTTTATCATTTTGCAAGCGAGAAAAAGTTTGCTGAAGCTGCACAAAGAATGTTTGATGCTAATGACCGTACAAATGGTGAATTCTATCTTGCGCCTGTATATAATTACCTTGAGGGCAATGTCAGAGAATATCGAGTTGAGAAGTTTTTAGGTATGGGAACACCAGAAGAACTGGAGGCTTTAAAGAAGACTGAGTGGTGGAACAGGATTCCTAGTTTATGAAAATTGCAGTGTGTGTTAATGGTATCTATAGAGATAAAATAAATATTCATCCAGATATTTTAGATCAAAAAAGACGTGAAATATTCCCAACAGCAGATTTTTATTATCATACTTGGGAATCTGATGTTGATAGAATACCTAAAAAATATCAAGAAAAATTGTTTTATTGCAAAGAACCCAAAATGACTTATCATCCAGTGTCTGATACAAATTATCCATGTAAACATGGTAAGTTTGAAAGATATAGGGAGAAAAATATATTTCACAATAAAACCCAGCATGGGTCAAAACAAATATTAGGATATGCTGATTTAATATCTAAAATACCTAATGATTATGATATTATAATTCGAACACGATTTGATGTCGAAATTGCAAATACAGATTATAGTAAATATTTAGAAATAGCAAAAAATAAGGGTCCAGTTGGTTTTATGATACGACCCGCTAAAGGGCATGAAATTAATAAAGTTTATGATGTCCCGAAAGATGACCCCAATGCTGATTGGTATGGATACTTGCCAGATCAATTAATTATGCACAGCCCCAAACATTTTGATCCTAATTTTGTATTTGATTTACATGCACAAAAAAATCTTCTTCCCGTAGAATGGGGATGGTATCAAGTAATGAGTGAGCCGTATGGTGATATTCATAGTTCTTTTTGGGGAATATGTTCAATTGTTAGATAGATTGAAAAATATACAATCAACCAAAGGAAGGGCAAAACACACAAATAAAAATAACCTCTTGTCGGTCTTTGCTGAATACGATGGTCAGAAGGTTAAAGTATATGAGACATTTAATCAGGCGCAAGTTGACTTACGTCTTTATATTGATCAACATGATCAGGTGTCTCATTACTTTCCTAAAGTAATTAACTCGGATGGTCTATTGATTGCAGAAGAGTTTATTGAAGGCACACATGCACGTAATTGTGATGTGAACGTAATACAAAAAGAAGTCGGTAAGCTGATTCTGACTCTACGTTCAATTGACTATAACAAGTGTACATGGGATTACCTTGAGCATATACACAAAAGAGTTAGTTTACCTTTTACACCTCTATTACTACCTAATCATATTAACCATAATGATTTAACGATAGACAACATCATTATGACTGAGAATGGTATTAAGGTTATTGATAATGAATTTTTAGCATGCAATAATGCTTGGTTCATGAATGTTATTAATGCCAAGTTCTTAACAGACCCATCGCTAGTGTTTGGTATAGATAGTGACGTAGTACAAAAATATTGGAAAGTTAGAAAATCATGGAAAGTTTAATTGAAAAACATTACTCTGGATTGAATGCGAATAACTACGACAGTCGATCTACTAATAAAAAGTGGCAGTTTGAGCAACGTATCGTTGAAAATTTTATTATGAATAATAGTGATATTGAGACTATTATTGATGCGCCGCTTGGTACTAATCGGTTTAGTGATGCTTTTGAACGTGCTGACCACATTAATGTTGTTTATGGGTATGAGTATTCTGATGATATGATTGCACAAGCAAAAAAGAAAATTTCATCTAAATTAAATGTAAAAAAATGGAATTTGCTTAAAACTCCAATTAAAAAGAAGGCTGACCTTTCTTTGATTATTCGCATGTTAAACTTATTTCCACAGGATGATTCATTATCTATTCTTAATAATGTATTGACTGCTACTAAAAAGTATTGTATATTAACTCTAAGATGTTGGGACAAAGACCCAGTATTAGAACAAAATAAAATTTATGTGCAAAATGAAAATATTTTTATGAATGTTATTAGTGAAGCAGGATTTAAAGTAATTAAGTCACAGTCAATTGACACAAAAGTTTCGGGGACATATAAGGTAATTACGATATCAAGATGAAAATTTGGAAATACAAAAATTATGAAGAGTATGTAGAAGCACAAACTCGGGCTAATGTAAAAAAAATTAACCTTAAATGGGTTGAAGAATCTACCATTGCTAAGATACATTCTTGGGTTCCATTTGCCACATCTATATTATGTCATGGTACTCGTAATGCCGCAGAGCAAAAGTTTTTTAAAAAATATTACTCAAATGCAAATATTGTTGGAACAGAAATATCACATACTGCTAAAAACTTTCCGATGACTGTTCAGCATGATTTCCATGAAGTTAAAGATGAGTGGATTAGTAAATTTGACATCTTGTACACTAATTCATTTGACCACTCGTATGATCCAATCAAATGTTTAACTACATGGAAAAATCAGTTGTCTGATAATGGTATTATGTTTGTTGAACATGCACACAGTGAAGTAAATAACCGATCTAGGGCAATTGATCCGTTAGAAATTTCTATTGAAGAATTGCTTGAATTATTTAAAGAAGTAGGTTTAAACGCTATAATCAAAGATAGTACTGGCAAGGGCGCAACATTATATCAGGTAAATAAATAATGAAGATTGCTTTTTGTATTAGTGGATTGCAACGCAAAACTGATATTGATTATTCTGTATTAGAAAATGGAATGTTTAGTGCATTTAAAAATATAAATGTTGATTATTATTATCAAACATGGAATAAAAATACTTTAATTAATAACAACAAAGTATTAGTTTTAGATGAACCTGATATTGGGTATGATTGTGTAGCAGATACAAAATCTAATGCTGGTCCATGGCTGGATCATAAAAGATTACACAAATCCAGTTCTAAATTATATAACTCCACAAAACAAATATTAGCTCATGCTTTTTTGGTTAAAAGTCTGCGAAAAAAGTATGATATGATTATTAAATGTAGATATGATTTATACTTCTCAGACAAATTGGACTATAATTTGTATCTAGAAAAATCTTATGAAGAAGGTCCGTATGGGTTTGGATGGAGAAGTGGAAAAATGGATAATGAATCTATTAAATATTTAAATTCTCCTGAAATGTTGAAGAAGACTACAGATAACATTAGATGGAATGGTATGATGAGAGACCCTTTAATATTCCATAGACCAAAACACTTTAATACTGATTATGTATTCTATTTACATAAAAAGAAAGAATTATTACCTGCTGAAGCTGGATGGTATCAAATATTAAGTAAACCTTATGACGATCATCACACAAATTACTTTGGTGGAGTATTGCTTGCTAAGGATGGAAAATTTAAATGAAATCATTTATAGTTTACTTAAAAGGTCACTCTGTTTCAGAAAAACAAGCTAATGACTGTTACAGAAGTTCTAGTTCTAGTGGGTTTGATGTTGAAATGTTAGAAGGTGTTACACCCAAAACTTTATATGACTATGAGCATTATCCAGAAGTGCCTAATGGTAGAGTTACCAACTTTAAACGAGAAAGTAAAAAAGTTTATGAGACAAAGATGTCATGCTTTCTTAATCATGTTAAAGTGTGGAAAAAATGTTTAGAGTTAAATGAACCTGTAGCATTTATTGAGCATGATAGTTATTGTGTTAGAAACTGGGACAATCCAACATGGAAAGATGTATTGATTATGAATGCATCTTCTGCATTTAAACAGAAAGTTTTTAGTCATGTTCGTAATAAGCCTGATTTTGATTTTGGTATAAATGAATACTCTTATTCACCTTTAATATATAACAAAGACAATCTCTTTAAAGGGAGCTTAATGATTCCGGGAACAGCAGCATATGCTATTACTCCTAAAGGAGCAAAAAAGTTATTAGACTCATTACACAAAAATGGATGGGAACAAAGTGACTTTTTTATTAATACAAAAAATGTAAAAATGCAATATACAATTCCAGAATATTTTACATTCAAACATTCAAACTTAAACACTAGTCATGGAGTGGGATAAAATTATCAAGTATAATACTCTGGAAAATAAACTAAAAATTAGAGAAGACGCATATAAAAGTTTTTCTATTGAGTCGTACAAGAAAAGAATATATCAAACTTTGGAAAATATTAAAAAATGAAAGCCTTTGTAATTACATTATTTAATGACAAGTACAGTGTACAGTCTGCTGAGAACACTCTCAAGACTGCCAGACAGATGAATGATGACCTTCATATTGAAATGGTCCGTGCTGTCACGCCTGATAAGATTAAAGACACTACTTACTCCTATCCAGTTGAAGGCGAGACTAGTGTTTATGAAGGCATGACTCTGATTGGATATAAAGCAAAAGACATTGGTAAAAAGATTGCTTGTTCTTTGTCACATATGAATCTCTGGAATAAATGTGTACAATTAGACGAACCAATTATGATCTTAGAGCATGATGCAGTTTTTATTCGTAAGTTTCGTCCTAGTAAAATTCTAAATGGTATTGAAGACGGCGATGTTTTAATGATTAATGATCCTAGAGGCGCTACTCGCAGAGGTATGGTTTATCATGAAAATATTATCAAAAACGATAAAGGTATTCATCTAGTAGAGGGTGTCAACACTCCAGAAGAAACTGTACCTGATGGTCTAGCAGGTAATAGCGCATATGTGATTACTCCGGCAGCAGCAAAGAAGGCGATTGAACTTCAATCTAGCATTGGTATCTGGCCGAATGATGCTTTGCTTTGTAAACAGTTGTTTCCTCGCAACCTTAAATCATACTATCCATATATAACTAAGGTAAACCAGTTAAAATCAACTACAGTTTCATAATGGAGATTAATAATGATTATTCCAAAAACGATTGAATCATATTCGGATGTTCCGGGATTTAATAACGATACTCACTTAGATAATTTAATGTCCTTCGCATCTTCTATTCCTGAAGGATCAAAAGTTCTTGAGATTGGTTGTGGATGGGGAGGTTCTACATGGGCATTATTGGATAGTTTACCGAAAAACTGTAAACTTCATGTATGTGATACTTTTGGTATGAACCATCCACAGTTAAAGCAAAAACATTTTAATGGTGTTATGAAGAAGCACTCTCATAACACAGCTGTAACATATGCCATGAATCTATATCTAGAAAAAGATCATAGGTCAGTATTTGATTGGTGTTTAAAACAGCATCCTAGATTTAAAAAAGTAGTTAAGCAAGTGCATCAACGTCCAAGTTTAGAACTTCTAGCAGAAGATGCTGAATGGGACTTTGTTTACATTGATGGACTACACAGTTATGAAAATGTCAAGGCAGAACTTAAAATTGTCGATAAAGTAAAATATATTTGTGGTGATGACTATAGTTTTGCACATCCTGGATGTATGAAAGCTATTGATGAGTTTGTATCTAGAAATCCCCATAGAGCATTTACTCATGATGACTTTGAATCTGGTTCAGGGTTTTGGAAAGTTGTATAATGAAAGCAAGAGTAATTACACTTCAGAACATGCCACAGTCTGTCAAGGTCGCTCAAAGATGTATTGACTCTGGTGCTGCATATGGTATTCATGTTCAAAACTTTAATGCTGTCACGCCAAAGACTGTAGATCAATTTGTCTATA
>Ga0075462_10000334_pt1 | contig 14194 bp, 13 predicted proteins | sample DEB08_DNA_4_FD_71487 | JGI IMG/M metagenome (GOLD analysis project Ga0075462, IMG submission 71487) | Aqueous microbial communities from the Delaware River and Bay under freshwater to marine salinity gradient to study organic matter... | ecosystem: Environmental > Aquatic > Marine > Coastal ...
CTAGAAGAGTTGACAGGCAGCTTAGGGGAAGGTCAGGTAGGCAAGGTGACCCTGGAAGTTCTCAGTTTTACGTTTCATTAGAAGATAATCTAATGAGACTTTTTGGTACTGAAAGAATCGCAAAAATGATGGATAGGATGGGTTTAGAAGAAGGTGAGGTTATACAACACTCTATGATTACAAACTCAATAGAAAGAGCACAAAAAAAGGTTGAAGAAAATAATTTTGGAATAAGAAAAAGATTGCTTGAGTATGATGATGTAATGAATGCTCAAAGAGAAGTCATATACAGAAGAAGAAACAACTCATTAATTGGAGAAAGATTAAGAATTGATATATCAAATATGATATATGATACCTGTGAAAATATTGTTTTTGACAATAAAGCAACTAATGATTTTAAAAACTTTGAGTTTGAGTTGATTAAATATTTTTCTATTACTACTGATTTAAATTCAGACTTATTTGAAACAATGTCAGAAAAAGAAATAACAGAAAAGATTTATAAAGTTGTTCTTTCTCATTATTTAAATAAAATTGAAAATAACGCAAAACTAGCCTTTCCAGTTATAAAACATGTTTACGAAAAACAAAGAGAAAAGTTTAAAAGAATAGTTGTCCCATTTACCGATGGAATAAAAAAATTACAAGTAATTACTGATTTGGAAAAAGCTTATCTATCTGATGGAAATCAACTGATAACTGATTTTGAAAAGAATATATCTTTAGCCATTTTGGATAACTCATGGAAAACTCATCTCAGAAAAATGGATGAACTTAAACAGTCTGTTCAACTTGCTGTACATGAACAAAAAGACCCCCTACTTATTTATAAGTTTGAAGCTTTTGAATTATTTAAAACACTTATAGACTCTGTAAATAAAGAAATATTATCATTTTTATTCAAAGCTGAAATTTCAACTGATAGTAATAAGAACATTCAGGAAGCAGGCTCTAGAAAACCTTTAAAGGTGAATACTTCAAAGGATGAAATACCCAATACTGAGGAACTTAGAAGAAGAAATAGAGCAATAACTAATCAGCAACAAAATACTCAAGTTGAAACAATCGTAAGAACTAAACCAAAAGTTGGTAGAAATGATAAGGTTACAGTGAAAAATATTAAAAACGGTGAAAGTAAAACACTAAAGTATAAGCATGCAGAAAAATTAATCGAAAGCGGTGAATGGTTGATTACGGAAAATATCTAATCTAATCATGGAAACAAAAAGAAATATTGACCCTAATGAAATTTGCGATAAAATTAAAAAAGGGAATATCACGGCGCTATCTAAAGCTATAACTCTTTCTGAAAGCAATATTGAATCAGACAAGATTCTTTCGAATAAAATATTATCCAATCTTAAACTAGATAAAAAGGATACCATCAGAATCGGAATTACTGGAGTTCCAGGTGCAGGTAAAAGCACATTCATAGAGTCATTTGGAAATTATCTAAGTCATCTTGGAATTAAATTAGCAGTTTTAACAATTGATCCATCCAGTAGATCTACTAAAGGAAGCATTTTAGGAGATAAAACAAGAATGGAAACACTCTCTGCTAAGAAAAATGTGTTTATAAGACCTAGTCCAGCCTCAAACTTCCAAGGAGGAGTAGGAAAAAATACACCTGAGACAATTTTTTTATGTGAATCAGCTGGCTATGAAGTAATACTAATTGAAACCGTTGGAGTTGGACAAAATGAAATTAGTGTAGCAGATATGGTAGATTTTTTTCTTTTATTGAAAATTGCAGGGTCTGGAGATGAACTTCAAGGGATTAAGAGAGGAATAATAGAAATGTCAGACTTGATAGTTATCAATAAATGTGACGGAGATAATATAGAAGAATCTATAAAAGCTAAAAATGAATTTAAGCTAGCACTGCAACTTTTTACAAATAAAAAGTCTAACTGGAAGCCGGAAGTTTTAACCTGTAGTAGCATAAATAACGAAGGCTTAGATAATATTTGGAACTCTATTAACCAATATATAGATTTAACTAAGAAGAATAATTATTTTTTTGAAAACAGAATAAAACAAAGTAAATCTAACTTGCTTAAAGTAATTGATGAATCTTTAAGAATGTCTTTTTTTAAAAGAAAATCAGTTAATATTAAATTAGAAAAATTAATACAGCAAATAGAAGATCAAGAAATTTCTGTTTTTGAAGCTAGTCAAAAAATAATTTCTGAGATTTAAAATGGTTATATATACAGGTAAATAAATACCCGGACAATAAACCAAAAGTTAATCCAAAGATTGTATCAAGAGGATAATGAACACCCAAATAAATTCTCGAGTAAGAAAAAAATAAAACCCATAAAATTAATATTGGCTTAAGGAGCTTTTTTACAGATTCATTTACACAATTAAGTATAAAAACAGCTACTGAGATTGAGTTTGCAGCATGTGCTGAAAAAAAACCATACTTTCCGCATCTTATATCTATGTCTCTTAATAAATTTTGTAATTCATCTAATCTGCAAGGTCTTAATCTTTGTGTAAAATCCTTGACCAGATTAGTGAATTGATCAGTGAATAAAATCAAAAAAGAAATAAATAAAAGAATTATGAATAATCCTTTAATTCCATTTTTCTTAAACAATAAAAATATTATTAATAGAAATAAGGGAAGAAAAGTGAACTTATCCGTTATTGCAATCCAAATAGGATCCCAGGATTCATTTCCTAGGTTATTAAGAAAGATTAGTAATTCAGTATCTATTTGTTTTATTCTATCCAACATTTTTAATTTTTTTATTAGCTAAAAAATTAAATCTTAAATATAGAAAAACAGCAGAAAATAAAAGACCGCAAAGCAATCCAATCCAAATTCCAGTTTCCTGAAACTTATCAATATCTCCATAGTAAAAACTAATTGGGAAACCAACAATCCAATATGCAATAAAAACAATTACCGTTGGAATTTTTACATCTTGCATGCCTCTTAAAGCTCCCAAAATAATTACTTGAGCACTATCAAAAAGCTGAAATAAAGCAACTATAATGAATAGCTTTGCAGACTTTTCAACGATTAAAATGTTTTTTTCATAGTTATCTACGTCTGTAATATCTATGTATATGTATGGAAGGTACTCTCTGAAAATAAATATTAATAAAGAGAAGATAAATGCGAAGAAGACTCCTAACAATAAAATAGATAGTGAAATTCTTTTTAGCTCCCTATAATTTTCTAATCCCTTTTGGTTTCCAGATCTTATGGCAGCGCTAACACCTAAACCACTAGCAATCATAAAAGTCATTGATGATATATTTAAAACAATTTGATTTGCAGACTGTGTAATTTCGCCTAGTAATCCACTTAACCAAATTGCAGAGGTAAAAATTCCAACTTCAAATAACATTTGAAGGGAAGTGGGAAAACCCAGAGATAGTATTTTTTTTATCATAGATTTATTAATGATAAATCTTACCAAGTCTTTGATATAGTTTTTAATTATCTCTTTCTTGTAAAGTAAAAAGAATAAAAAAGAAAACATTATAATCCTAGAAATCAGAGTGCCAATTGCTGCTCCTATAATGCCCATAGCCGGAAAACCAAATTTTCCAAAAATTAGAATGTAATTTACCACTACATTGATAATATTAGCTAAAATAGTTGCGTACATAGGGTTGGCAGTTAGTGATAGTCCATCACTATATTGTTTCAAAGATTGAAACATAAGTAGAGGAATTAATGACGCAGCAACTATTTCTAAATAAGGAATTGCCAAATCAACAACATTTTTTGGCTGGTCAAGCAGAAAAAGCAAGGGCTTAAATAACAGAATTGCTAAAAAGAGAAAAACCCCAAGTATAAAACAAATTAAAAAGCCGTTAACAAATGACTTTTTTAAATCAATAGTATGATTTTTACTATGAGCTTCAGCTACAACTGGAGTAATAGCAGCAGAAAAACCAATCCCAATTGACATTGCAATAAAAATAAAACTATTACCTAAGGAAACTGCTGCAAGATTTGTCGGATCTAATTTTCCAACCATTATATTATCAATCATACCAACTAATGTATGGCCTAATAAACCTAAAATAATAGGATAAGAAAGCTTAAGATTGTAAGAAATTTCTTTGGTGTAATTATTTAAAATCAAAACTATTTTTTGTAAAAATTCATCACATAATCAGCAGAAACTTTTCCTGTCATTATACTATTTAGCTTTCCTTTAATCAATTTCTTTTTAAGTGGAGAAACTTTATCGGTGAATAAAACTCCTTCAACATGATCATATTCATGTTGTATTACTCTAGCTACTATACCACTAAAGACTTCTTGATGTAAAATAAAGTTTTCGTCAAAGTATTTTATTTTGATTTCAGATTTTCTGTTAATATTCTCTCTAACATTAGGGATACTTAGACAGCCCTCCTCAAATGATTTTAATTCACCTAATTCATCAACAATTTCAGGATTAATAAATGTTTTTTTTACTGACGCAGTCTCAAATCCAGAATTTGATTGAAAATCTTCACTATCAAATGGTGATGTATCAATTATAAATAGTCTAATACTTTTACCAATTTGTGGAGCTGCTAACCCAACACCACTAGCGTGATACATTGTTTCATACATATCACTTATTAACTTCTTCAACTCAGGATAGCTTTCATCAATAGATGTAGCCCTTTTTTTTAAAACAGGGTGTCCATAACCAAAAACAGGTAGTATCATGAAAAAAATTTTTTCAAAATTACAACATAAAAATTATGAATTGGAATTATATACCTGTAAATAATCCTGTAGTATTATTGTTGCGCTAATTTTATCAACAAGTGATTTATCTGATCTTGACTTCTTACTTATACCACTTGAAATAATTGTTTTTTTAGCAATTTTTGAAGTAAATCTTTCGTCAAATCTGAAAATTTGTTTTTGATCAAAAAAATTAGAAAGAGAATCTATAAATTTTAAAATAGAAGTTTCAATTTCAGAATCTTCACCGGAGAATCTTTTGGGTTTTCCGATGATTATTCTCGAAATATTTTCTTTTTCAATCAAGGCGCTTAAGTGGCTGATTAATCTATTTGTTTCTATAGTGCCTAAAGGAAACGCAAAAATTTTCTTGTTATCGGAAATAGAAAGACCAGTTCTTGACAAACCATAATCAATTGCTAAATACTTTGTTGTCATATTAGAAATTTATAAACTTTTTTACCTTTTTTCTAAGTTTTCTGTTGTTTTCAAAATTTTTTGAATATTTTTTTATCTTTTTGAAAATTAGTTGCTTATCTATTTTAACCAAATCTGAATAATATTCACTGACCTTTTCCAAAACCTCATCACTCATTTTAAGTCTTTTAAAATTTCTTAGCCTTTCATTTATAGAAAGAGATTTAAATTTCATTCTATTAAGATCGATTAAATAAAAACTATAACTATTATTATTTTTTTTTATCAATGTATTACTTCTAGAATGATCAAGAAACATAATACCATTTTCATGAAGATTATGCGTGAAATAAGTAAATCTTTTAATCAGCTCGTCTCTTCCGTTTAATTTTATGTTTTCAAAAACAAATTCCATATCATAATCATAATCAACGTTTTCACACATATAATAACTTTGATAAATTAAACCTGATTTATATGTATTATAATAACATATGGGCTTAGGTGTCAATATACCTAAATCAATTAATCTTCTTGCATAATTAAAGGAACGCTGAGCTTTACTTAGTCTAAAAAAAGTATAAATTATTTTATTAAAAAAATTAGGTCTCTTAAACCTTTTAACATTCAAGATTAAATTATCAATTTTAATTTTTTTAATAGTATTTCTAGAATGCTTGATTAATGAACCTCTTGAATTAAAATCATCTATTAAGCAATTTAGTTTTGGTTTTAAACCTCTATAGTTATCTAATATGAAAAACGATTTATTCAAAAGGTATTTATATTTTTGATGTAAATATAAATTATTAATGGGCAATATTTTCAATAAAGAGGCTGTCAAAGCATTTAAATACATCCAAAATGGTGCAGTCATTTTATATCCTACTGATACAATTTGGGGGTTAGGGTGTGACGCTTCTAATTGTTCAGCAGTTGAGAAGATTTATAGAATAAAAAAAAGAAGCACAAAAATACCTATGTTATCTCTAGCTAAAAATCTCAATATGATAAAAGATTTTACCGATACTTCCAAAAAAGTTATTCAGGACGTTTTAAATAGCTTGACTGAACCCACAACCGTTGTTTATCCAAATGGGAAAAATTTATGTAGACATATTTTGTCTGAAGATAAATCCGTTGGATTAAGAGTCACAGAAAACAAATTTTGTATAGAATTATTAAACCTAATGAATAAACCACTTGTTTCAACCTCTGCAAATATTCACAATGAATCATTCCCTGAATCTTTTTTAGAAATAAATGATGATATTTTAAAACAAGTTGACTATGTCGTAAATTTGCCAAAAGATAACTGGCGTACTAAACCATCATCAGTTATCAAAATTGATGAGTTTGGTAATTTTTGTACAATCAGATAAAAAATGACATTTCCACAAGCAATAAAAAGCCCTATTTTTAATGAAATTTCAAATTATTGTTCAAATAACAATATTGAATCTTATGTGATTGGAGGATTTGTCAGAGATTTTTTTCTCAAGAGAGAATGTAAAGATGTTGATATTTTAATTATTGGTGACGGAATAAGTGCTGCTAAGAAAATAGCAATGAATATTGATCCCAAAATTTCGGTCACGATATTTAAAAATTTTGGTACAGCATATTTCAGATACAAAGATTATGATATAGAATTTGTAGGCTCTAGAAAGGAATCATATGTGTCCAATAGCAGAAACCCAATTGTTGAAACTGGAACTTTAACAGATGACATAAACAGAAGAGATTTTAAAATTAATTCAATTGCAATCTCTTTAAACTCTACAAATTTTGGTGAATTAGTTGATTTACATGATGGTTTAAGTGATATTAAACAAAAAATTGTAAATACCCCTTTAGATTCTAATATTACCTTCTCTGATGATCCTCTCAGAATGCTAAGAGCTGTGAGATTTGCATGTCAATTAGGTTTTGAAATTCATCCAGATTTGATTAAAACGATGACTAAGCTAAAAGAAAGGATTCTTATCATTTCCAGTGAAAGAATTATTGATGAAGTGAATAAAATTATTTTAACTAAAACTCCGTCGAAAGGATTCAAAATTTTAGAAAACACAGGTTTATTAGATTTAATCTTTCCTGAACTGACAAATCTGAAGGGAATTGATGAAATAGAAGGACAAAAACATAAGGATAACTTTTATCACACACTAGAGGTTCTTGACAATATTTGTCAAAACACCGACAACCTTTGGTTAAGGTGGGCAGCATTGCTGCACGACATAGGCAAAGCGCCAACTAAGAAGTTTAATAAAAAAATTGGTTGGACATTTCACGGTCATGAATTTGAGGGAAGTAAAATGGTATATAAATTGTTTAAAAGACTTAAAATGCCATTAAATGACAAAATGAAATACGTGCAAAAATTGGTTTTAATGAGTTCTAGACCAATTGTTTTGGCCCAGAAAAATGTAACAGATTCAGCCGTCAGAAGACTGATTTTTGATGCTGGTGATTCTGTTGAGGATTTAATGACATTATGTGAAGCAGATATCACAACAAAGAACAAAAATCGATTTAAAAAATATCATGATAACTTTAGAATTGTCAGGGAAAAAATCGTCACGGTAGAGGAAAAAGATAATATAAGGAATTTTCAACCTCCAATTTCTGGAGCTGAAATCATGACTACCTTTAACCTAAAGCCTTGTAAAACAATCGGTATAATTAAGGAAAATATAAAAGAAGCTATTTTAGATGGTGATATTGAAAATAATTATGAGGATGCATATAACCTTATGATAAAAGAAGGTAAAAAATTGGGGTTAACTTATGGAGAATAATTTTCACAAACTTGCTAAATTATCTTTGGTGTTAATTTACATTGTAATTATTGCCGGTGCATTTGTTAGAATGACAGGTTCAGGTATGGGATGTCCAGATTGGCCAAAATGTTTTGGTTTTTATATTCCTCCCACAGAAAAATCTCAAATTTTATTTAAATCCAATTCAGATTATAAAAAAGGACAAATGATAATTTATAATCAAGAAGAATTATTGGTTGCTAAATCTGATTTTAAAAGTGAGACCAGTTTAAATTTAAATAACTGGGAGGTTTACGAAAAACACGACTACGTAATATTTAATCCTGTACATACATGGATTGAATACATAAATAGGCTTATTGGAGCAATTTCTGGGATTCCTATTTTACTTTTTACTTTTATATCAATTGTTTATTACAAAAAGTTTAGGCATCTAACTTTCATTTCAGTAATAACCGTTTTTGCAATGGGATTTCAGGCATGGCTTGGTAAAACTGTTGTTGATTCAAATTTAGCTGGTTACAAAATTACAATACATATGTTGATGGCGTTATTTATTGTCGCTTTACTTATATACCTTGTCTATTCAGGAAGCAAAAGTTTTATTAAAAAAAATAAGGGATTTAAATATTTAATACTGTTTGGATTGTTCCTTACTTTAATTCAAATTGTTTTAGGTACACAGGTAAGACAACTAGTGGATGAACAGGTTAAATTATTTGCATACGATAAATCTATGTGGCTTAACGACACTCCACTTGTTTATGAATACCATAGAACATTTTCAATATTAGTTATTTCCGTAAATACAGCTCTATTTTTTATAAACAAGAAATTACAACTTGGTAACAACTATATTAATTATGTTTTGCTGCTTCTTGTATTTGAAATAATAACAGGTGCTTCAATGTTTTATTTTGATTTTCCCTTTGGAACTCAAACTGCTCATTTAGTGTTTGCTAGTATAATTTTTGGACTACAATTTTATATATTACTTCAAAATTTTTTAACAGAAAATAAATTAAAAATAAATGATTTACAGACTTAGGATAATTCTTGATAACGATACAAAAGAAGACATACTTAGGGATGTTGAAATAGATAAAAACTCAAATCTCACAGATTTACATGAGCTTATTTTATTGTCATTTAATTTTAGTGCTGATCAAATGGCGTCTTTTTATACTGTTGACGAAGATTGGAATCAAATAAATGAAATAAGTTTAATGAATTTTGACGAATCAACAGGTTCAATGGATTCCGTGTTAATAGCGAATATTCTTAACAACCAAAACACAAAACTTCTTTACATTTATGATTTTATGAATATGTGGACATTTTATGTTGAACTAATTGAAGAAGCTAAAGAAATCAATAATATAATTTATCCAAGAATAATATTATCTGTAGGGGATGTTCCTAAAAAAGCACCTGAAAAAAAATTTGCAAGTGAGGATGATGAGGATGAAGATTTAGGTGAAGATGAATATTTATATTAATTCAATCTAATGGATTTCAACCTGATTACTGACTTTACACCTACTGGCGATCAGCCTTCTGCAATTAAGTCACTGATTGACGGAATTAAAAACAACGATAAACATCAAACTTTATTAGGGGTTACAGGTTCCGGTAAAACATTTACTGTAGCTAATGTAATTCAGGAAATTAAAAAACCAACTCTAGTACTAGCTCACAACAAAACTCTTGCAGCTCAACTTTATTCAGAATTTAAAAGTTTTTTTCCAGAAAATCTTGTAGAGTATTTTGTTTCATATTACGATTATTATCAACCAGAAGCATATATTCCTACAACGGGAGTTTATATTGAAAAGGATTTATCAATAAACGAAGAAATTGAAAAGTTGAGACTAAGTGCAACTTCTGCCCTTCTTTCAGGAAGAAAAGACATAATAATCGTTGCTTCAGTTTCATGTATTTATGGAATGGGAAATCCTCAAGAATTTAAAAACAATACGATTCAGATCAGTGATAATTCTAATATTTCCAGAACAAATCTTTTAAACAGATTAGTTCAAAGCTTATACTCAAGGTCTATTAGTGATGAATTCAAACAAGGTAAATTTAGAATTGTTGGTGATACAATCGATATATTCCCGGCTCACACTGATTTTGCATACAAGATTCATTTCTTTGGAGATGAAATTGAAGAGATTGAAAAGTTTGACCCCCTTAACAATACAATATTTTCAAAGGAAAAATCAATTATAATTTATCCTGCAAATATTTTTGTTAGTTCTCCCGACAAGATACATGATGTAATAAAATTAATTCAAGATGATCTACTAAAACAATATGATTACTTCAACGAAATTGGAAGTACGTTAGAGGCGAGTAGAATTAAGGAAAGAACTGAATTTGATATGGAAATGATCAAAGAACTAGGTTATTGTTCAGGAATTGAGAATTATTCTAGATATTTTGACGGAAGAAAACCTGGAACAAGACCTTTTTGCTTGCTTGATTACTTTCCAGATGATTATCTGACCATTATTGATGAAAGTCATGTGACAATTCCTCAAGTTAGAGCAATGTATGGAGGTGATAGAAGCAGAAAAGAAAACTTGGTTGAGTATGGATTTAGATTACCGGCTGCAATGGATAATAGACCTTTAAAATTTGAAGAATTTGAATTATTGCAAAACAATGTTATTTACGTCAGTGCCACACCTGCAGATTATGAGCTAGAGATGAGTGAAGGTATAATTACCGAACAAATTATTAGACCTACCGGCCTACTAGATCCTATAATTGAAATCAAACCAACAAAACATCAAGTTGACGACTTAATTGATGAAATTCAAAAAAGAGTTCACATAAAGGAAAAAATTTTGGTAACTACATTAACAAAAAAGATGGCTGAAGAACTCACATCTTTTTTAACTAAAATTGAAATAAGATCAAAATACATTCACTCAGATGTTGATACAATTGAAAGAGTAGAAATAATGCAAGGGTTAAGGGAAGATAAGTTTGATGTACTAATTGGAGTAAACCTATTAAGAGAAGGACTTGATTTACCTGAAGTGTCATTAGTCGCAATCCTGGATGCAGACAAAGAAGGTTTTTTAAGATCACATAGATCATTAACTCAAACTATCGGAAGGGCTGCGAGACATATTAATGGGATAGCAATTTTATACGCCGATAAAATAACTAAAAGCATTAAAAAAACTATTGATGAAACCAATTATAGAAGATCAAAACAGATTGAATACAATGAGAAAAACGGGATTACCCCAAAACCCATTGTCAAGAGTATTGAAAATCCTCTAACTAAAAGATTGCTAAAAAATAATAATGAGGAAATAAGTGAAACTATTATTGACTTTGAAATACCAAAAAAATCTAAAGAATTTGATAAAAAAATAAGAGATCTAAGAAGGGAAATGGAAAAAAGTGCAAAAGAATTAAATTTTAAATCTGCTGCACTATATAGAGATCAAATTAAGAAATTAAAAGAGCTTAAATCAGCAAGTCTCTAAAACTTTTTGAACTTTATCTGCAGCTTCTTTAAACTCAACAGCACTATAAAAATTAAGACCTGATGAATCAATAATTTCTTTTGCAATTTTAGAGTTTGTACCCTCCAATCTTACAATAATTGGAACCGAAATTTCATCCTTCATATTTTTACAAGCATCAACAATACCGTTAGCTACTCTATCACATCTTACAATTCCTCCAAAAATATTTATAAGAATTGCTTTAACATTTGGGTCTTTAATAATGATTCTAAATGCAGTCTCCACTCTTTCACTATCAGCAGTACCTCCAACATCCAAGAAATTTGCTGGTTTACCTCCTGCCTGTTTTATTAAATCCATGGTAGCCATTGCTAGACCAGCACCGTTAACCATACACCCAACATTTCCTTCTAAATCCACGTAATTTAAGCCAACTTCTTTGGCTTCAACCTCTATGGGGTTTTCTTCTCTTACATCTCTCATTTCAAGATAATCTTTGTGTCTAAACAAGGCATTATCGTCAATTGTCACTTTAGCATCTACTGCTAAAATTTTATCATCACTCGTTTTAATAACTGGATTAATCTCAAAAAGAGAAGAATCAGATTTGTCGTATGCATCATAAAGAGCTTTGACAAAGGAAATCATTTCATTTTTAGCATTTCCCTGTAGACATAAATTTGAAGCAATTTCATTTGCATCTTTTTCGGTTAAACCATTTGAAGGACAAACATCTAAGGTGTGAATTAGTTCAGGAGTATTTTCAGCAACAGCTTCAATATCCATTCCACCCTCAGTAGAATACATAATCATGTTTTTTGCAGTTGCTCTGTTAAGTAAAACAGAAATATAATACTCTTCAACTTCAGAATCTCCAGGGTAATATACATCTTCAGCAATTAAAACTTGATGAACTTTTTTTCCTTCTTTTGAAGTTTGAGGGGTAATAAGATTCATTCCGATAATTTTTTCAGAAATAGAATATACTTCGTCAACAGATTTAGCAAGTTTAACACCTCCACCTTTACCTCTACCACCCGCGTGAACTTGAGCCTTAATTACAAAAAAATCTGTACCAGTTTCAGTATTTAATTTTTTTGCTTTTTCAACAGCATTTTCTGGTGTTGAAGCAACGTATCCACGCTGTATTCTAACTCCAAATCCACTTAAAATTTCCTTTGCTTGGTATTCGTGTAAGTTCATATTAATTTATTTGTGAACAATAATAATAAAAATAGCAAGTTGAAAGCATTAAATTAAAATTATTTATCAAATATTTTATTAATAAATTTATGATATATGAAAAAGTTAATATTAATAATTCTTATTCTAGGCTCATGTTCTAAATCTTCAACAAATTCAAGATTTATTGAAAAATTTATTAGTAAAAACCCATTATTACTTGAGTCATTAAAAAAAAATGACATACAAGTTAAGCTAACAGTGATAGGTGAAAATGAAAGTTTTAGTGAATTTGAATATAATATTGATAAAAAGAAATATTTTTATCCAGCTAGTACAGTTAAGCTACCTATTGCACTCCTTGCTTTAGAAAAATTAAATGAGAACAAGAATATTTCTATTGACACCCCTTTTATGTTAGAAGATGACACCTTAAAAACTACCATAAAAAAAGAAATTGAAAAGGTTTTTATTTTAAGTGATAATCAGGCAAATAATAGATTATTTGAATTTCTTGGACAAGACTATATAAATAAAAAATTAAAATCAAAAGGATTTAAAGATTCAAAAATATTCCACAGGCTTTCAACCAATAATTCATCAAATCTAGACGGAAAAGTAGTTAATTTTTTTCTTGAAGATTCAATAGTTTCATTCAGAAATAATAATCGTAATATTCAAAAGCTTAAAATAAAGAATCTAAAAAAAGGAGAAGGCTATATTGATTCGTCAGGAAAATTAGTCCTAAGTCAAATGGATTTTTCAGAAAAAAATTATATTTCAATTCCTGATCTACATAGGGTGATAAAAATATTATTTTTTCCCGAGAAATTTAAGGAGTATGAAAGATTCAACCTATCGGAAAATCAAAAACATTTACTATTTGATTATATGTCAGGATACCCTATAGATTTTGGTTATAATTCTGATGATTTTCCTTATTATTTTGGTAAATTTTTCATTTATGGTGATCAGAATTTGGAGTTTGATGAAAATATAAAAATTTACAACAAAGTTGGTTTAGCTTATGGCCAATTATCTGACGTGGCATACATAAAAAGTGGTGATATTTCATTTATCTTGACTGCAACAATAAATGTTAATACAAATAAAATATATAATGATGATGAATATGATTATGATGAAATTGGCTTTCCTTTTCTTGCAGAAATTTCAAGAGAAATATTAAATAGGCTATTATACAAATTATAAATTTTAATATTTCTTTCACAGAAAGAGTCACAATAAAGTATATATTTGTTTCTCGAAAAACTATGCATGCATTCTATGAATAAAAATATATTTTTTTTCATTTTATTTAGCTTACTTGTATGTGACTTATCTTCACAAAATCAACCACCAGTTATAACATCAGAAGGTAATTCAACTTATTGTCCTCAAACCAGTCAAGACATAGTTACATTTTTTAATATAGAAGATCCAGATGACACAACGCTTGATGCGCTATACATTCAAATTTCTGAAGGATATGCCCCTGGTGAAGATCAATTATTTTACAATGGTTCAAACCCAGATTTGAATACAACATGGAGTTTTAGTGAAGGAAAACTTGAAATTGCAAGTTTAACTGGTGAAGATCTTCCTATTAA